>Ga0163149_10000821_pt1 | contig 40870 bp, 35 predicted proteins | sample OliLakLV19MP5G1_FD_148604 | JGI IMG/M metagenome (GOLD analysis project Ga0163149, IMG submission 148604) | Freshwater microbial mat bacterial communities from Lake Vanda, McMurdo Dry Valleys, Antarctica - Oligotrophic Lake LV.19.MP5.G1 | ecosystem: Environmental > Aquatic > Freshwater > Lake >...
CCACCTCACGATGGACACCCTTGCTATTGGCTAATACTCCCTACTGTAAAGCGTATTCGGGACTTGCACCCTATAGCTGATATACGTGCCTGACGCACAAAAAAAAGGACCTTTTATAGATCCTTTTTTTAAAATTACGTTTTCCATAACCAGGCCTTAACCTGAGCAAAAAAATTGGCTCTAAAAACGAGGGGTAAACGGTGATATTTATCAAACACAATGCCATGAAAAAAATCATCTTGATCAGGATTAAGTATTGTGGGTTTTGTGAATAAAAAATCCCGCCCTGCTTAAAGCGGGACGGGATGTTATTTTCAATTGGTTTATGTCAACTAAGCATTCACTTTCCCTTTCACCTTCGCTATCACTTCTTCAGCGATATTGTTTGGCGCAGGAGAATAATGAGAGAATTCCATAGTGTTTGATGCTCGTCCAGAACTTAAAGAACGAAGTTGTGTTACATAACCAAACATCTCGCTCAATGGTACTTTGGCTTTAATAACCTCTGCACCGGCACGGGTATCCATACCTTCTAATATTGCACGGCGGCGGTTCAGGTCACCAGTCACATCACCCATGTACAGGGCCGGAGTAATTACTTCCACTTTCATGATTGGCTCCAGCAAAACAGGTTTTGCTTTTCTTGCTGCTTCACGGAAACCTTGTTTTGCACACAATTCAAATGACATCGCATCAGAGTCAACTGCGTGGAAACTACCATCGAATACACGGATCTTCATGTTATCAACAGGGTAGCTTGCCAGCACACCAGTTGTCATTGATGCTTCAAAACCTTTGCTGATAGCAGGAACAAATTCTTTAGGAATTGATCCGCCAAACAATCCGTTAACAAACTGGTAATGCTTATCAGGGTTTTCTGCTTTCCATTCTGCATCAACTGGACCAAGTGCGAACTGGATATCAGCGAACTTACCACGACCACCAGTTTGTTTCTTCAACGTCTCACGGTGCTCAATAGTAATATTGAATGCTTCTTTATAAGCCACCTGGGGAGCTCCCTGGTTTACTTCTACTTTGAACTCACGACGCATACGATCGATAATGATCTCGAGGTGTAACTCACCCATTCCACGAAGGATCGTCTGCCCTGTTTCTTCATCTGTATTAACCCGCAGTGTAGGATCTTCTTCCACAAGCTTAGAGATAGCCATACCCATTTTGTCAACGTCAGCCTGTGTCTTCGGCTCGATAGCAACAGCGATAACCGGCTCAGGGATGAACATATTCTCCAATGTGATCGGATGATTTTCATCGCAAAGGGTATCACCAGTTTTGATCTCTTTAAAACCCACGGCTGCACCAATATCACCTGCTTCGATAAAGTCAATTGGGTTTTGCTTATTCGCAAACATCTTCATGATACGGCTGATACGTTCTTTTTTTCCGCTTCTTACATTCAACACATAAGAACCTGCATCCAGGTGACCAGAATAGCACCGGAAGAACGCAAGACGACCTACGAATGGATCGGTCATGATCTTAAATGCCAATGCTGCAAACGGAGCTTTAGGATCTGCTGCTCTTGTTTCAGGTTCACCGGTATCAGGATTAGTACCTACGGTATCAGGAATATCAATCGGGGAAGGCAGGTAACGGCAAACGGCATCCAATGCAGTTTGTACGCCTTTATTTTTGAACGAAGAGCCGCACATCATCGGAACGATGCTAAGGTCAACGGTAGCTTTACGGATAGCCTCATGCATTTCATCCTCGGTAATGCTGTTAGGATCATCAAAGAATTTCTCCATCAGCTTATCATCGTATTCTGCAACAGCTTCTACCAGGCTGGCTCTCCATTCTTTTGCTTCTTCCAGCATATCGGCCGGCACTTCAATTTCATCAAAGGTCATTCCTTCAGTTTCCATATGCCAGATGATCCCTTTCATTTTGATCAGGTCAACCACCCCTACGAAATCATCTTCGGCACCGATCGGCAACTGTAAGGGAACCGCTTTTGAACCCAGCATATCTTTTACCTGCTTAACCACCATCAGGAAGTCAGCACCTGCACGATCCATTTTATTTACGAATCCAATACGGGGAACTCCATAACGGTTAGCCTGGCGCCATACAGTTTCAGACTGTGGCTCCACACCATCTACAGCAGAAAACAAGGCGATCAAACCATCCAGTACACGCATGGAACGTTCCACCTCTACGGTAAAGTCCACGTGACCGGGTGTATCAATAATATTAAAAGAATACTTCTTAGTATCAGCAAATTCCTTTCCTTTATTGGTTGGAAAATTCCACTGACAGCTAACGGCTGCTGAAGTAATAGTAATACCTCTTTCTTTTTCCTGCTCCATCCAGTCGGTGGTAGCAGCTCCATCATGCACTTCACCGATCCGGTGAATCATACCTGTGTATCGAAGGATACGTTCTGTCGTTGTGGTTTTGCCTGCATCAATGTGAGCGGCGATACCAAAGTTTCTTTGAAATTTTAAATCTGCCATGACTGCTTTATTTTCAGATGTTTATTACGATGAAAAAACCTTACGGTTTTGGAGGCGCAAAGGTAGGGAAAAAAGCGGATAATTAAGACGCTCTCCTTTCTTAATCGGGGCTGTGGATAAAATGGAACCATAGCGGGCTTTTTACGGGTTAAATTACTCAAACACATAAGTCCAGGTGCGTTTGATTACTGATATTTCTTAAACGTTTGCAGGATGGAATCTAGCACATACAACCCTTACAAAAAGACCAGCTGACTTTTTAAAACCCATGCCGATAACAATGGAGCATGTACCCTTATAGTTGTAGCATGAGCGGATGGCAGTGGCTTGGGATTACTCTATCATTAAACCTATTCCGGGAAATTTAATTTCCTGGAAGACGAAGTACAAGTAAACTTGGGTTAAACAATCCATACACTACAGCCCGGGCAGTCAGTTGCTGCTGAACCATCTGTCAAACAGCTTTTCCGTAATCGAAGTTGGTAAGCCTTGTAAATTTTTGGTGGAATTACGACCTGCAAGCTTCGGTTTTTTGCAATCCTTATAAATTAGATATCGCTACGATCTCACCAAATCTAACGGCTTTCCCAAAAAAAGGCTGGCACTTGCCTGGTTATTCGATATTAGTGAAAGTAACCTGCCGGGATGGATGAATATGTTTGAATTTATTTTGTGAAGAAAGGCGAAGAAAGCCAAACTGAAAAGGATCAAAAAACAATTGATCGAAAGATATGTGCGGTTTTTAAAATGTCCCGCTTACAAAAAAAATGTCCCGGTTTTGCAACCGGAACATTTCATTTATAAAAGGTTCTTTTATTTATTTGTAGTAGCTCAACACCATCTCAGAACGACGGTTCTGCTGACGTCCTTTCGCCGTTTTATTATCAGCGATCGGCATGGTCTCGCCATGACCTTCTGCGGTAATACGACTGGCATCAACTCCCTTGCTCTCCAGGTATGTTTTCACAGATGCAGCCCTGTTATCACTTAATGTCTGGTTATAATCATCCTTACCCACATTATCAGTGTGCCCATCAATCTTCAGGCTCATACCGGGGCTCTCCGTCATGATCTTGGCAACATCATCCAAGCCTTTGAAAGATGATTTTTGCAGTTTAGAACTACCGGTAATGAACAGGATATTCTTAGCGGCCACATCCACTCTTTTCTTCACTTCTTCCGGAATGATCGGGCAACCAAAATTTTCTTTCGGACCGGGGATCGTGATACATTTATCTTCTTCATCATTCACACCATCACCGTCAGTGTCCGGTATAGGGCAACCCTGGTAACGGGCCAAACCAAATACGGTAGGGCATTTATCTTCTTCATCGTTGATACCATCTTTATCGGTATCAGGTATCGGACAACCCTGGTATCGGGCCAAACCAAATACGTTGGGGCATTTATCTTCTTCATCATTAATACCGTCTTTATCTGTGTCCGGAATCGGGCAACCATCGTATTTCGCCAGGCCTTTAACGGTAGGGCATTTATCGTTTGCATCAATGATGCCATCACCATCTGTATCAGGAGGTGGCGGTGGCGGCTCAATTACTTTTACTTCTTTTTTCTTGCCAATCGAACTAGCAATACCAATGCTATGCTGTAAGTTATAGTTAGCTGTTTCGGTGGTTACAGGTACCCGGTAAGTAGACGTTACAAAAAGATGGGCTTCATCAAAGAAATTAACTTTCATTCCAAGGCCCAGTGGCAACGTAGCGCCATAATAAGAACGATATTTGTGTGCAGCAACTCCTGCAATTATATAAGGCTGAACCCAGTGTTTCTCGGTCGTCATCTTCAGGTTTATAGTAGCAGAAAAGTCAAGCAGAAAATTATCGCTCGCAAAAACCCGGTTGGGCATGGGATAGTCAACAAAAGAACCGCCCAAAGTTGCAGCAAAATCAATGTGATTGGTCAGCCCTTTAAAGAAATTAAATGCCAGGCCGGGAGCCATTTCCCTCATTTTGGAAAATTTTTTATCCGCCAGCACCTGGCTTAAAGAGGTGGTCCGTATTCTTTGCGGGGTAATAAAGTCGTTCAGGAAGAAACTGATACCGATCGCCGGTTGCCTTTTATATTCTCCCTTCTGGGCATTGGCGGCGGGGACAAGCAGGTACAGTGCAAACAATGCAAATAGTATCTTCTTCATAAAGAGATAGTTTGGTTTAAAACTGAACAAAAATAACAGGTAAGTTCAATATCGAGAAATAAATTATTTGCCTAATATTCACCACGTTGGAGGAGCTTACTTTGTCAAGAAGTAAGCAGCCCGGTTTTGGACTTATGGCACAGTTCCATATTCCTTTATTTTGTGGCAAAATATCGTTCCCGTAACAGCTTATCCTCTGCATATACGTCATCATAAAAGACGATCGATCCATTCAGGCCTTCACAGGTAATATAGCGGATAAAGACCGGTATTTTGTTACGCACTGCAATGCTTTTCTTCTGCTTTTTCTGCAGCCACGACTTTACCGAATCGATCTTAGAATACCCTCCATTGCCTGAATTCAAATTGTCGTTACGGATGATATACCAGGCCAGTTTTTCCCACTCCTGTACCCTGACGCAACCATGGCTTAGGGACCGCATCGTATTTGCAAACAGGTACCGCTGGTTGGTATCATGCAGGTAAACGGAGTATTTATTGCTGAAGACAAATTTCATAATGCCGAGTGCGTTGGCATCCCCGCTCCCCTGTACCACCCGGTATGGTATCCCTTTACTGTACTTTGACCAGTCAACCGTATAAGGATCAACTTCGTTACCCTTTGAATCAACCAGGCTAAATCCTTTACGGGCCAGGTAACCCGGATTCTTTTTTACGGCAGGTAATATTTCTTTAGATATAATGCTGGGTGGCGGGACCCATTGCGGATAAGTGATAAGCTCAGTAATATTGCTGGTCAACACCGGAGTTCTTGTCCTGGCTTTACCACAGATCACTTTAGAGACCAGCTTAACCTCCTCCTTATCAATCAGCTCCAGGAAATTGGAAGAAGCATTGACCCAAATATATTTCGAGGGCATTTTCTCCGGCAGCATCTTATACTTGTCCATACTGATAGCCACCCGAATAAATTTTTCCCGGTCATTTACATTCAACATCCGGACGGTGCCCTCTCCTGCCCGTCCATCAACAGCGATATTCTTTTTCTTTTGAAATTTTTTGATTGCTTCGGCAAACTGTGCCGAGTCTGCAGCTACACTGTCAAAACCAATAAAACCATCTTCATACAAGCGCTTCTGCAAAGCCGTATTGAATCTTACCAGGTTTTTCTCCGGGTAGGGCACCACCGTAAACTGTTTATAATTGGCACTGTCCAAAAAATTTTTGATACCAGCTTTTAATAAATGATAACCTCTTTGCCCGGGTTCAAGCGATTGTACAATATTGGCAAACGAAGACTGCTGCAATGCATCGAGTTGCTGCACAAAAAAATCATCGCCCAGCACTGAATCTTTTCGCAAAGTTATACTGTCCTGGGGCAGCCGGCCCAGCTTTACATCTTTTATGATTTGTACAAAAGCATCCGTCAATAGTAAATCAGCTTTTGACCATAAAGCGGCATCTCTTCTTGCTCGTTTTGAAAGACTGTCATTGGTAAATTGCTGACGGATATGTTGTAGCTGATCAAGGTGGTAGTCTTCCGGAAACAAACCAAATAGTTGAGAGGAAGCAATAAAATTAAATAATGAATCGCCTGCAGGAAGCCATTCTTCTTTATTACACCACAGGGGTTCAAATGCTTTTTTTTCATACAAGAACCTTGCGAGCCGGGCCTGCCGAAGAAGTATGGTTGAATCATCGAGCTTGCCATTATTGGCAAGGACATTGTCGGTGAACTCCCGGATCAGGTCGGTGGTCTTTTGCTGCAACTCCTTTACGTTACTGGCAATATGCTCTCCTTTTTTCGTTTTATCAGTACATGCCACCAACACAAAAAGGCATAGGGATATGCCAGTGAGGAACGGATACTTCAATCTGTGTATAATCATATTGGTGTAGTGGCGACATGCAGCATATGGGGTTTTTACACTAATTTACTCACACATTTCTTACCCGCTATGGCTAACAAATTAATCAATCGTTCTTATATTAAACAGCCGTTGCTGTTATTTTTTTCAACATTCTTGCTATTAGCTGCAAATGGGCAAAATCCAGGTTACACCCGCCCCCCGCTGACGGATAAATGGGATGATTACCAACAACAGGTAAAAAAAGATTCTACGAAAAAGATGATAGAACTAAAAACGCTGATTCCTGGAGTTATATATGACCTTCGCTATGCCAGCAAAAATAATTTTATGAAAAGGGTCATGTACCCGGTCAATACCAGGCTAACTTACTTACGCCTGCCTGCCGCCCAGGCATTGCAAAAAGTGCAACAGGACTTGAATAAAAAAGGCTATGGCTTAAAAATTTATGACGCCTACCGTCCTTATGCTGTTACGGTAAAATTCTGGGAACTGGTAAAAGATGAACGCTATGTAGCCAATCCTTCCCGTGGTAGTGGACATAACCGGGGTGTTGCCGTAGACTTAACACTTGTAAATCTGCAAACAGGAAAAGAGTTAGATATGGGGACCGGCTTTGATAATTTTTCAGATACTGCCCATCACACATTTACTAACTTATCAAAAGAGATACAGCAAAACAGGGAACTGTTAAAATCAACGATGAGTAAATATGGGTTTACCCCCTATACCGATGAATGGTGGCATTACTCAATACCCAATTCAGGAAAGTTTGAGATACTGGATATTGATTTTAAAAAGCTAAAGAAAGATTTATAATGAAATTACCTCAGTTACCGCATCGATATTGATCGGTCCGTACACATGCGGAAAAGTGTCTGCCGTAGAAGGAGACCAGTCGAAAACAAATTTACTCGAGAGTTTGTCGGTATCAATTACCAGTTTCAGCAAATTGGTCTGTCCTGCAAAATATCTTTCTAACACACCCGCTACCTGGTGGTCTTGCGAGCAATGGATAAACCCTTCTCCCTCTAAGGATGGATGTTCATAATTACACTTCTCTTTAGCAAGCTTCCAATCGGCAGCAGTCGTAACATGATAAATTAGCGGCATTATACAATTCGTTTTATTTTTTGTGTGAGCAGCATGAAATCAGCCAGCACCAGTGCTGTTACGGCTTCTACAATAACAGGCGCTCTTAAGGCGACACAGAGATCGTGACGGCCTTTAATAGAAAAATCTTCCTGTTGTGCAGTATCCCAGTTCAAACTGTTTTGTTCTTTTGGCGTAGAGGAAGTTGGCTTAATGGCTAAACGAAAAACCAGCTCATTCCCATTGCTGATACCACCTACCACCCCACCGGCATGATTGGTTCTTGTTTTGCCTTCTGTCGTTTCGATCGCATCGTTATGCTGGCTGCCAAACATTTTGGCCGCAGCAAAGCCGGTTCCAAATTCCACACCCCGCACAGCAGGGATAGCAAAAACAATATGCGCCAATACCGATTCAACAGAATCGAAATAAGGTTCCCCGAGGCCAACCGGTAATCCATTGACCCGGCATTCTATTATACCACCAACAGAATCCTTAGCATCGATTGCTTTTTGCAATCCTTTTTCCCTATCCGCTTCGCCACCAATCTCCGTTATAAGTGCTTCAATCTTTACTTCGGGCATCAACATTTTTGCAATCGCACCTGCTGCCACAATGCCTGCTGTTAACCGGGCACTGAAATGTCCGCCACCCCGGTAATCTTCAAAGCCTCCAAATTTCTGATGGGATACCCAATCTGCATGACCCGGACGGGGAATGCTTCTTTGTTTAATGTAATCTTCGCTACGGGTATTCTTGTTTTCAAATAAGATAGTTATAGGGAAACCTGTTGTTTTGCCATTAAAAATTCCGCTTTTGAAAAGCGGGTAATCTTCTTCCTTTCTCGGCGTTGTTCCTTTTTGTATACCCCCTTTTCTTCTTTCCAGGTCAGGCATCAAATCTTCTGGTGATAAGGGTAAACCAGCGGGGCAACCATCAATGCTGATGCCTACACAATCACCATGTGATTCTCCAAAAATGGAAATGCGTAAAAGACGACCGAATGAATTCAAGGTTATAAATTATATTGTTGATGAGGTAAAGATACTGATGCCCCAAGGCTTTTCAAATCATTATAAAAGTCAGGGTATGATTTTTTTACGGCTCCCGCTTCTTCAATTACTGTTTCATCTGTGGCTTTTAATGCTGCAACTGCGCAGGCCATGGCAATGCGATGATCGTGATGAGAATGTACATCGGCACCTTTTACAGCAGCGCCACCATGAATGATCATCAAATCCTCTTCTCCACCGGACCCTGTGGGCAGGTCTATTGTCACACCCATTTTATCAAACTCGTCCTGTAAAGTAATAGCCCGGTTACTTTCTTTATGCGTCAACCGGCTGACCCCTTTGATCGTTGTATTTCCTTTGCAATAAGCAGCCAGTGCTACCAATGGCGGAAAGAGATCAGGGCAATCGGTGGCATCAAAATAAAAGCCATCCATTTCTACCGGGTGCAACTGGATACCTTTTGCATCCATGGCGATCCCGGCATTGGCCGCCATCAGCGCATCAATGATCGCTTTATCGGCTTGTGTTGATGATAAATCTAATCCCCGAATTGTTATTGGGCCAGCGATAGCACCTGCCACTAAAAGAAATGCGCCTCCACTCCAGTCTCCTTCGACCGTATAACTCCCGGTTACTGGTTGCTGGATGCTGGTTATGGAAAAATCATTCGAGAAAATAAACTCTTCGTAGTTTCTATTATGAGGCACGCTAAGACCGAATTGCTTCATAACCTCCAATGTGAGGTCTATATAGGGTTTGCTTTTGAGATTATGCACCCTTATAGAAATTTTAGAAGTATCGGAGTCTGAAGTCCCTCCGGCGGGGGGATTTAGGGAGGCTCCATAAGCCATTAATAAACCAGTCAGAAACTGTGAGCTCAATGAACCATCTACTTCAATATTTTTTGGTTGCAACGGGCCCTGAATAGTCATCGGCAATTTCCCTTCACTACTTTTTATTGTTACACCCAGCTGAGGTAAAATTTCATCAAAGAAATCCATTGGCCTTGCTGCAAGGCTGCCGGACCCATTGATCGTAATTTCTTTATCGCTTAATGCAACAAGCGGGGTAAACATTCTAATACTTAATCCTGACTCTCCACAATTAATTTCATTTTCAACCGGGTTGATACCGCAGCTATTAATTATTAATTCATTAGCATTCTCTGCTACTCCGGCTCCCAATGCTTTAATTATTCCAATTGCCGCTTTGTCATCATTAGAATGACCTGGATTGCGGATAATGGTTTCTCCGTTTCGTAGTAATGCTGCCGCACAAGCTCTTTGCATTGAACTCTTGGAGGCCGGCACCTGGATATTCCCTTTTAGCTGCGATGGGTGTATGGTAACTTTCACGCTTATAAATCTTGAATGATCTTTTCTAATTGTTTCAAAGAAATAGACTTTACTACTCCTTTCCCTATTTTCTCAAGCAATACATAATTCATTTCCTTTCTTTCCCTTTTCTTGTCCATTTTCAACACATCAAATACTTTTTGCTTATTGAAGGAAGCATAGGTAGGTAAGTTATATTTTTTTAACACACTTACTACTTTTTCTGTTTGCCTGAACCCGGTTAATTGCTCAGAAATATGGCAGGCATAGGTCATGCCGATCGAAATAGCCTGGCCGTGCAGTAATTCATACTGGGTTTCCAGTGCATGCCCGAGCGTATGCCCAAAATTCAGCAGCCGCCGCTCCCCTTTTTCAAATTCATCTTTCTGTACCACTTTGGTTTTGATCAGCGCATTTCTTTGTATCAAAGCACCAATTGATTGCTGCTTCCCCCGGTAATTCTTCAATGTGTTTCTTTCCAGTTCAGCAAACATCGCTGCATCTTTGATACAGGCATGCTTGATGATCTCTGCAAAGCCATTTTGCCATTCCAACTGGGGTAAGGAATTCAGGAAAACCATATCATGCAGGATAAATAACGGCTGGCGTATAATCCCTACCATATTTTTATACACCCCAACATCAATACCATTCTTTCCACCGATAGCTGCATCTACCAAGGCAAGGATAGAGGTTGGCACAAAACCAAAACGTATCCCCCGCATATATACGGATGCCACATAACCGGTTATATCCGTCACTACGCCACCACCCACTCCCACCAATGTTGTCTTACGGTCAGCTTCCAGTTCGATCAGTTTCTCAATGAGAGCATCTACTGTTGCCTGTACTTTAAACTCTTCACCAGGTTTCAGTACGATCGTGTTCCATCCTTTGAACCGTTTGGTATGAGCGTTGAATACATGCTCATCCGTAATCAGTACCGTTGCATTGGGATCGGTAATTTTTTTCAGGTGACTGATCCCGTGCGAAAGGTAGTAATCCGTTGACGTATTTGAAAAACGATATGTTACTTTCTGCATTCCTAATGGATTAAGACTATCCGAATTAAATCAACTATCAAACATGAACTATGAACTATCAACCATGAAGTATGAACCGTGAACAATGAACTATCAACTTCTAACTATCCATAATTTTCTTCTGGTGATTGATGCTTTCCATATGTACCGCATCAAAATACTTTGTAATAAACTCCTTACTCAATCCCAGCTTATCCCCTTTTGCAAAAGCCCGCTCAATGATCTCGTTCCAGCGGTTAGTTTGCAGGATGGTAATATTATTGGCTCTTTTATAAATACCGATTTGTTCGGCAGCCTTCATCCGCTGTCCCAGAATCTGCATCAGTTCATCATCCAGTTGATTAATCTGCTGGCGCAGTTTTTCCAATGCCGCATGGTATTCTTCTGAACTGATATCTTCCTTTCTCCAAATAATGGTTTCCAGCATTTCCTTCAGCCGCTCCGGTGTTACCTGTTGTTTGGAATCGCTCCAGGCTTTATCGGGTTCGATATGACTTTCGATCATCAACCCATCATAATCAAGGTCAATTGCTTTTTGCATCACTTCCAGTAAAATATCGCGGCGGCCACAGATATGTGACGGATCATTAATGATTGGCATATCCGGGTGCTTCAATTTCATTTCAATGGCCAGGTGCCACATTGGTGCATTCCGATACTCTGTATTTCCATAGGAAGAAAAGCCTCGGTGTATCAATCCGATCTGTTTGATACCTGCACGTGCAATTCTTTCTACTGCTCCGGCCCACAATTCCAGATCAGGGTTGATGGGGTTTTTTATAAGCACCGGCACATCCACACCTCTTAATGCATCGGCTATTTCCTGCACACTGAAAGGGTTAACGGTTGTGCGGGCACCGATCCATAATACATCCACATCAAACGTGAGTGCGTCCTGTACCTGTTTGCCGGTAGCCACTTCTACGGTTGTAGGTAAGCCGGTAAGTTTTTTGGCCTGTTGCATCCAGGGCAATCCTTTCGCACCGACTCCTTCAAACATACCTGGTTTGGTGCGGGGTTTCCAGATACCGGCCCTGAGCATATCTACTCTGCCGGTAGCGGCTAAGCGCTGTGCTGTTTCCAGCACCTGCTCTTCCGTTTCGGCACTGCAAGGGCCGCTGATGATAAGGGGCCGTTTGTTCCAGGTAGCCTGTACGGTTTCCTTTGTTATTTGTTCTGCTGCTTGCATATTTGTAAAGATAAATTTTTATGTTGTGATTGACTGCATTACTATCATCGCCTGTTTCGCTTGTCCCGTCTTATGAGGGGTGGCACTCCCAATAGCTATCGGGATCAGAGTGATGTTCACTGCTCAACTTTTAATAGCTTAAATAATCAATCAGATTTCTCTTTTTTTCCCTTTTGTTATTTTATAATCCTCCTGATTTTATTCGCATCCTCAATCAATCGCATCAAATAGGCATGATCATCTTTCTCAATGCTTTCTTTAAATCTTGATAGTTGTGCAATATGTTCCTTTAATACATCCAGCACATTTTCCTTATTCTGCATAAAGATGGGCACCCACATGGCAGGATTACTTTTAGCCAAACGGACTGTGCTTTCAAATCCGGCGGAGGCTAATTCAAAGATGGCATTGTCTTCTTTTTCTTTTTGCAATACGGTATTGGCCAGCGCAAAAGAAGTGATATGCGAAATATGACTTACATAAGCAGCATGCAGATCATGGGCCTTGGCTTCCATTTCCAACAAATGCATACCGATTTTCTTATACATCGTTTTTACCCATTCCAGCGCATCGGCATCGCTTTCTTCGGCGTTACAGATAATGACCGCTTTATTTTCAAAAGCACCCCGCACAGCTGCTTGCGGACCACTGTATTCTGTTCCCCACATCGGATGTGTAGCTACATATCGTCCTCTCTTCGGATGGTTCCTGATCGCTTCAATGGATTGCCCTTTGGTAGAACCGAGATCGATCACCACCTGGTTATCTATTTTATCCATGATTCCGGGTAATGCTTCCACCAGTTTGTCCACCGGTATGGCCAGAATAATGACCTCGGCTGCTTCAATTGCTTCATCCAGGCTCATCACTTCATCTACCAATTCCAGCTCCAGCGCCTGTTGCGCATGTTCAGCATTGGCATCCACGCCGATCAACCGGGAAGACAGTTTTTTTTCATGCAACTGGATCGCTAATGAACCGCCGATAAGGCCCACTCCTACGATTGCTATTTTTTTTCGTTCCATATTTTTTCATTTTGGAGCTAAAAGGAAAAAGCAATGGAGAAGAGTATTTACTTATACCCCCCTTTCGATTTTTTTCTCTTTTATCCTCTTAGCTTAATTCTTTTTATCGCTTCCTCCATTTTTTCTTCTGTACTGCACAAGCTTATCCGTATATAGTTCTTACCTGCTTTTCCAAATATTCCTCCAGGTGTAATAAACACATTTGACTTATACAGCACTTCATCACTCAATACATATCCGTCTTTATAAGCTGAAGGAATCCGGGCCCATACAAAAAGTCCGGCCTGTTTTTTTGAAAATGCACAATCCAGTAGTTCCAGCAATTCAAAAACCTTTTCTCTTCTTTTCTTATACACCGAATTGACTTGCTCCTGCCACTCTTTTCCAAGGCTCAATGCCCTGGCAGCAGCTAACTGAACCGGGAGAAACATACCACTGTCCATATTACTTTTAAAGCGCAATACTTCGGCTATTCTATCTTTTGCCCCGCAGAGCATACCCACCCGCCAGCCTGCCATATTATGGCTTTTACTAAGAGAGTTGAGCTCTATCACACAATCTTTAGCTCCTTCCACCTGCAATAAACTCGATGGGTTATCATTTAAAATAAATGAATATGGATTATCGTGAACGATCAAAATTTTATGCTTCCTGCCAAAAGCTACCACCTTTTCAAACAACTCTTTTGTTGGCAACTGCCCCGTTGGCATTTGAGGATAATTCACAAACAGGATTTTTACTTTCTTCAATCCTGTTTTTTCCAGCTGTTCAAAATCCGGTTCATAATTATTTTTTTCCTGCAGCTTATACCCAACACATTTTCCTCCTGCCAGTTTTACCGCACTGCTGTACGTTGGATACCCGGGATCAGGTACCAATACTTCATCTCCCTTGTCCAGGTAAGTCATACAGATATGCAGGATGCCTTCTTTGCTTCCAATCAATGGGAGAATTTCTGTATCCGGGTTCAATTCCACCTGGTACCATTTCGCATACCAGTCGGCTATTGCTTTTCTCAACACCGGCGAACCTTTATATCCCTGGTAAGCATGAACAGTAGGCTTAGCTGCTTCTTCCTGCAATGTCTTAATCACATCCGGGTGCGGGGGCAGATCAGGACTGCCGATACCTAAATTGATAATATCCCTGCCATCTTTATTCAATGTTTCTATTTCCCGCAGCTTTTGAGAGAAATAATATTCGCCGATACCTTCTAAACGTTTTGCTATTTCCATAACCCTCTTATATAAACTCCGTAAATTTTTATTGCAGCTGTCAACGGCTTTATGACCTCCATGACTTTATTAAATTGGTCCTCCGTATCGAATTCCATGTCCGCATGAAAACTGTATTTAAACTCGCTGCCGGGGATGGGAAAACTTTGCAGCTTGCTTAAATTGATACCTCCCTCGGCGATCTTTGTTAGCACCTTGGCCAGACTGCCCCTCGAATGATCGGTGTGAAAATTCACCGATGCCTTGTTGGCCCCTTCAATCGGTATTTCAAGTTCCTCTTTCTGCAACACGAGGAATCGGGTATAATTATTTTTTAGGGTCTGGATATTGGGAGCGATGATATCCAGTTGGTATAATTCTGCTGCAAGTTTGCTTGCAATCGCTGCTACCTGTTTGCTTTTTTGCTGGTGAATATATTTTGCACTCAGGGCCGTGTCATCCGTCTCCACCAGTTTCCATTTATGTTTATCCAGGAAATCATAACACTGTTGCAGGGCCATGGTATGTGAATGCACTTCACGGATATCTTCCAGTTTCACCCCGGGATTGACCAGCAGGTTTTGCCGGATCTGTAAATATATCTCCCCGGTTATTTTCAGGTTACTTTTTTGTAACAGGTTATAGTTCGGTAAAATGCTTCCGGCAATAGAATTCTCAATGGCCATGATACCGCCGTCACTTTCTTTTTTATTCGCAGCGATCTTTATCACTTCTTTAAATGTATTGCAGGGAATTACTGTCACCTCTTTACCAAAGAATAATTGTGCTGCCACCTGGTGAAAGCTGCCTTCATAACCTTGTATTGAAATACGGCCAGTGAAGGAATGAGTTGCAGTTGCACTTACCTTGTTTGGTGATAATCCTGCTATGTCATTTGATTTATTCATTTATTCATCCTTTGAATTCTGTTATTAATTCTCACGCTCCTGGTTCTACAGCACCTTTTAGGCTTTGGCTTAAAACAAAAATCCCGGCCAATCTGGCCGGGATTCTTTATGTTGATTTTTAGTTGTTCTAGTTTGTTGTCAACAAAAGCATATCCGGCTCCTTTGTAAAAAAGAAGTAATAAAAATAGAAACTAAAATATGCTTTCGTACCTGTCATATAACAAATGTAGTTGTCCCTTTTGTTAAATCCAACAACTCTGTCAAATTATTTTCTGCTGCCACCGCTTTCTGCGTCATTCATGCGGATCTTGCGGCCCCGGTAATTCTTACCATCGATCGCTTTGATCATCTTTTTTCCTGCGGATGGTTCGATCTCGATCCAGCTGGTCATCTCCTTCATATCAATACGACCCAGCACTTCTTTCTTCAAATCACTCATATCAAGAATGAATTGCAGGAAGCTGGCTTTATAAAAACCATCCTTGGTACCCAGGTTTACAAACAAGCGTTGGTAATTGCCATCGCCGCCAAAACTTCTGCCCTTTGTATCACGATCCCTGTCCCTTGTCGCTGGCCGCTCTGCTCTTTCGCCTCTTTTTTCACCTCTCCGGTCATCATTCCGCATATTCAGGTCGGCGGCGTTTTCATAATACTTCAGGAAGCGGTCAAATTCCAATGCCGCTACCCGCTGCATGATTTCTTCCTTATCTATGTCTGCAAATTTTTCTTTAAGCGTTGGCAGGTAGGTTTCATATTGCCCATGACTGATATCAGCACTCAGCATTTTATCAATAAAATGGAAAAACTGTTTACGGCAAACATCCTTACCGGTAGGGATATCCATTTTATGCACTTTCGCATTCAGGATCCGTTCAATCTGGCGAAGCCGGTACGTTTCCTTAGGTGTTACGATCGACACACAAACACCGCTTTTACCTGCACGACCAGTACGTCCGCTGCGGTGCGTATACACTTCCACGTCATCGGGTAATTCATAATTGATAACGTGGGTGATGCCGGTCACATCAATACCTCTTGCCGCTACATCGGTAGCAATCAGCAACTGGATACTTTTATCACGGAATAAGCCCATCACTTTATCACGCTGCTGCTGGGTGAGATCACCATGTATGGCATCAATATCATATCCCTCCCTTGTCAATCGTTCTGCAATATCCTGGGTGTCTGCTTTTGTACGGGCAAAAACAATTCCATAAATACCGGGATTGAAATCAATGATTCTTTTCAAAACTTCATACCGGTTATGATGCTGGGTGGCATAATACTGGTGATCAATATTGGCAGCCCCGGCATTGGTTTTACCGATCGTAATTTCAAAAGGCGTGGTCATATACTTTTTGCTCACCTGTCTTATTTCCGAAGGCATGGTAGCACTGAATAACCAGGTACTTTGACGGTTGGGTGTATTCTTTAAAATAAATTCAATATCTTCTTTGAAACCCATGTTGAGCATTTCATCGGCCTCATCCAATACCACGTAATGGATCTTTTCCAGGTTGATGGCCTTTCTTTCGATCAGGTCGATCAGGCGGCCGGGAGTTGCGACCACGATATGGGTTCCTCTTTTCAGATCTCTGATCTGCATGGAGATAGACGTACCACCATATACGGGAGTAACACTACTATTTCCTTTCTTACTTTTAAACGTATTCAGGTCGCTGGTAATTTGCAGGCAGAGTTCCCGGGTAGGGCAAACAATCAATGCCTGCGGAAATTTATCATCTTTATTAATTAGTTGCAAGAGTGGCAGACCAAAAGCAGCTGTTTTGCCGGTACCTGTTTGCGCTAGTCCGATAAAATCTTTGGTTCCCTGGAGCAATACAGGAATGGCTTTTTCCTGGATGGGAGTTGGTTGAGTAAACCCTAAGGTGGTAATAGAATTAAGAAGGCCTTCTTCAAGACCCAGCGAGTCAAATGTGATCACAGATAAAAAAATTTAGTAAGTCGGCAAAGGTAGCTTTAAATAAGGGGAAAGGCTAATGTATTTTGCAAGATGAGCTGGTAAAAATAAGAAGCCTCCCCTTGCGGAAAGGCCTCTAAAGATTGCTTGCCAGTTGAAAATCTTTACGCCAGGTTGAAACAATCTAACATACCTGAGCGGGAAAAATTACATTTTAGACTTCGTAGTATCAGTATCAACAGTCTTTTTAATGGTAGTGTCACCTGCAGCTTTTACCGTAGTATCGGTATTAGTAACTGTAGTTACTGTATCTGTACCTACAACTTTTGTAGCTGTGTCAGTCGTTTCTTTCTTTTCGCCAGAATTGTTACAAGCTACTGCAAAAGAAGCGATAGCGATGATTGCTAAGAATTTTTTCATTTTTCGATTTTTTGTTATTTGTTGAAATATTTCGTTGTTAATACCGTGAACATAAAAAGGTAACCCGGATTTTACTATTTTTTTTCAGGTGGCCTGGGCCCGCCTGCCAACCTTATTAATTTATTTTTTGTAGTCGGCAAGGGTTACTATTTTTAAAAATCTGTATTAAATAACGGAATGTGAAACCCCAGCACGACGAACAAGCTTTATTGGAAGGATTAGCCGCCAGCGACCGGAAAGCCGTTGAGACCCTGTACCGGGACAACTTTAATATGGTTCAGACTTTGATAATCAACAACAACGGCTCTTCAGATGATGCTAAGGACATTTTCCAGGAAGCGATGATAGTTCTTTATGAAAAGGTGAGATCAGGGACTTTTGAGCTCAATTGCCAGGTAAAAACCTTTGTTTATTCGGTTTCCCGGCGCCTGTGGCTAAAACGTCTCCAACAGCAAAACAGGTACTCCTCTCCTGGCGACAGTATGGAAAATGTGGTGGCCGTGGAAGAAGACCTGGAACAACATGAACAGCGGAATGCCGAGTTTGACATGATGGAAAATGCCATTAACCACCTGGGCGAACCCTGCAAAAGCCTTTTAGAAGCCTATTACCTGCAAAAACAGAATATGCAGGTGATTGCCGCTAATTTTGGATATACGAATGCCGATAACGCAAAAAACCAGAAGTACAAGTGCCTGATGAGATTGAAAAAAATATTTTTTGCACAATACAAAAATGGGAACGGTGATGGATGATATTAAAATCTTAGATGCTGTAGAAAGTTATATCCGCGGTGAAATGAAACCCGATGAACGCTTACAGTTTGAGAACCTCCGCAAGACTAATTCAGAACTGGATCAATTGGTGGTAGAACATACGTTGTTTCTCCAGCAGTTGAATCATTTTGGGGATCGTAAGGTTTTCAAAGCCAGTCTCAACACCATACATATTGATCTGACCGAACAGGGTAAGATCGATTCGATGAGATTGAAAGGCAAGGCTAAGGTTGTGTATTTATGGAAACGGTATAAGAGAGTAGCTGCTATCGCCGCCTCTATTGCAGGCATCACTACATTGGTTATTAGTGCCATTATTGGTGTATTGACGTCAAAGCCGGATGATAATGTACAGCAAATGAGCCGGGAACTCCAGGTGATCAAAAAGGAGCAGAAAGATCAGAAAGCTGATGTAAACAATCTTAAGGACCAGATCAATACCGATAAAAAAGAAGCCAAAAAAACTATACAGTTTAAATCAGGTGGTACGGGCTTTTTAATCGATGGAAAAGGCTATCTCGTTACCAATGCGCATATAATCCGTAACTCAAAAAATATTGCCGTTTTTAATAATAAAGGCGAAGAGTTCAATGCAGTGCTTATACAAACCGATATTGCCAGGGATATAGCAATCCTTAAGATTATAGATAAAAGCTATAAACCAATGCTATCCCTTCCCTATGGTATCAGCAAAACGGCAAGCGATGTAGCGGAACCTATTTATACATTAGGCTACCCCCGAAACGATATTGTGTATAGCGAAGGATACCTCAGTGCAAGAACCGGCTTCAATGGGGATACACTCAGTTGCCAGTTGGGTATTGCCGCCAACCGGGGCAATAGCGGTGGGCCCGTTTTCAATCACAATGGCGAAGTCATCGGGATCATCAGTACCAAAGAAACTGAATCAGAAGGGGTGGCATTTGCGATCCAGTCAAAATTCATTTTTGATGCCATTGACCAGTTGAAAAAAGGAGATACAGCTTACCAATCGTTGAAATTAACTTCCAAATCTTCTGTTCGCGGAATGAACAAACAACAGCAGGTGCAGAAGATACAGGACTATGTATTTATGGTAAAAGGTGACTAATAAAAATATTTCCCTCTGAAAAAAAATACCCGTCAAATAATTAGCGGGTATTTTTTTTATATGAATTGTCAGGTATTAAGCCCAGAGGCTTTCCGGATAATCACCATTCTTAATTAGTTGACTAAGGTTCTGCTGAACAAATGGTGCGTCTTCCTTGTAAGTTACCCCAAACCACAGCGAGCTTGTAGGGATCACTTCTACCCGGCCTCCTGCTTTAATAAATTCATCAGCCACGATCGGGATAAAGAATTCCGATTTCAATTCCTGACCGTTTTGTTCGAGAAATTGTTCAAACAGGCTCTGTGTATACGCAAAGAAAGAAATGTCAAAGCACCAGAAATTCATGGATACCCTTGTCTTTACAGAAAGTTCTTTTGGCTCAAGACTATCATCACAAACTATCTTGCCATCCTTTTTTGCAATATTGATCCGCTCCGTGATCGTCGCCAGGTTACCATCGTGATCCAGCCCGCAAATACCCCGGTTCACTGTTCCATAATCTGACAAAGTCTTTACCAGGTCATATCCAACGATCGCAAAATTTTTTTCATTACAACCAACATTTAAAAAAGCCCCCGCATTTTCAAATGCATTCTGACCGTAAAAATCATCGGCATTAATCACCGCAAAAGGTTCTTTCACGGCTTCTTTTGCACACAATACAGCATGCGCTGTTCCCCACGGTTTGGTCCTTTCTACCGGCCTGGCATATCCATTAGTGAAAAAATCCAGTTCCTGGTACACATACGCTGTTTGGATCCGGCCTTTCAGTTTGGGCTCAAAAATGGATTTGAAATTATCTCCGAACTCTTCGCGGATGATAAATACCACTTTCCCAAAACCCGCCCTGATTGCATCAAAAATAGAATAGTCCATGATGGTTTCACCGGCAGGGCCAAATGCTTCTACCTGTTTCATACTTCCATAACGGGAAGCCATTCCTGCTGCTAATATTACCAGTGTTGGTTTCATATTTAAGTTTTAAAACTGCGGACGAAATTAAAGTAATTTCGCCAAGCCGATCAAGTCAATTTTTCATGCAGGATATCAATCTTCATCACATAACAACAGACCGCCTTTCATCATCATTTCTGGATGAAAAAAAAATATCCGTTGATGTATTGCGGCTGGATAAAATTCACCCGTTGGTATCCGGCAATAAATGGTTCAAGCTTCGCTATTATCTCGAACAGGCAGCAACAACCAGAAAGAAAAGAATTGTAACCTGGGGCGGTGCCTGGTCCAACCATATTCTTGCTACAGCAGCGGCCTGCAACCTGCACCGCCTTCCCTGTTCAGGTATTATCCGCGGAGAAGAGTCCACTACATTATCCTCTACGCTTGTTACTGCCCGGGAACTCGGTATGCAATTGCTATTTATCAGTCGCGACGATTACCGGTACAAGAGAATACCTGCGGACCTGGCAATGGAAGATAATTTCTTTATTCCCGAAGGTGGGTATGGAACAACCGGCGCCAAAGGTGCAGCTACCATTGCTGATCAGTATAACCAGGAAGATTATACGCATACCTGCTGCGCTGCCGGAACCGGCACCATGAGTGCTGGTTTGATCAGGGCGGCCCTTTCAGGAAAAAAAATCGTTGCTGTCAGTGTGCTGAAAAACAATTGGGCACTGGAAGATCATATCCTTCAACTGGCAGAAAATAAAACAGGATTTCTTCAACTGCTGCATGATTATCATTTTGGTGGCTATGCCAACTATCAACCGGAACTAATAGCGTATATGAATGATTTTTACACGCAAACCAATATCCCCTCCGATTTTGTATACACCGGTAAATTATTTTTTGCTTGCAATGACCTTATCCGGAATAATTTTTTCCCGCCAGGTAGCAAACTACTGATCATACATAGCGGAGGTTTGCAGGGTAATACATCCCTAAATAAGGGAACGTTAATATTTTAGTTTTTTTAACCCGCTACCCTATCTTTGTTACCGGTGCCAAACGAATCTCTGCCTGGTGGCAGACACACAATCCAATTTCTTTTTTTACAATATGAAAAAACTGACTTTTCTTTTTTTATTATTTGCACTACTCATCAGCAGCCTGCTGCAAGCCCAGAGCCCGCCCCGTGACAACGGGGATACTTTACCAAACTTTGCATTGAAAAATGTAGGCAATAACCGCATCATCATTGGATGGGTCAATAATTTTACCAATATCAAACAAATAAGTATTCAGCGTTCCTATGACAGCCTGAGCGGTTACAAAACCATTCTTACAGTTCCTGATCCAACAACTCCGCAAAATGGATATGTGGATGCCAAGGCGACTCATGGGCGTATGTTTTACCGTATCTATATTATGCTGGACAAAGGCGTTTTTCTTTTTAGTAATGCCAAACGGCCTGAGCTGGATACTACTTTCCGGAGAAGTCAATTACCAAACAACGGGGATAAATTTCCAATGATCGACTCTGTGGCTATGCCCAATTTCAATAATAACAAGCCGAAATCAACTACGTTCTTGCCGTCCCTCCATGTGTACACCAACCGGGATGGCTATGTACGAATCAGCCTGCCCGGGGACGAGAAATCAAAAAAATATTCGATCAAATTTTTCGACAATGACGAAACCTTTCTCTTTGAAATAAAAGAAGTAAAAGAGAAGGATTTTAAGATTGATAAAACCAATTTCTACCATGCCGGCTGGTTCCGGTTTGAATTATATGAGGATGAGAAATTAATCGAGAAACATAAGTTTTACCTGGAGAAAGATTTTACCCCGGTTCCATAAATAGTCAGACTCGTCTATCCGCCTTTTAACAATATGTATATTGGCATACTTACACAGTGAATTTAGTGTCAAACACTTTTTCGAAATTTGCCTTCACTTTCTCCTTTACTTCTTTCATATCTACCGCATGTCCCAATTCTTTTTCCAGTGAAGTAACCTGTTTATTGACTATGCCGCAAGGAATGATATGGTTGAAATAAGAGAGGTCGGTATTAACATTAAAAGCGAACCCGTGCATCGTGATCCAACGGCTGCAGCGAACCCCGATGGCACATATTTTTCTTTCCCTCCCCGGTAAACCAGGTTCAATCCATACGCCCGTCTCACCGGCTGAGCGATCACCCTTTATTCCATAATCTGCCATTGTAAGAATGATGACCTCTTCCAGGTTGCGCAGGTATTTGCCGATATCCGTATAGAATTTCTCCAGGTCAAGGATCGGGTACCCAACCACCTGTCCCGGGCCATGAAAAGTAATATCACCTCCGCGATTGGTATTGAAGAACTGAATATCCTTTTCTTTCAATCCATCATCATCCAGTAAAACGTTTTCTTTATTCCCGCTTTTTCCCAATGTATATACAGGAGGATGTTCTACAAATAAGAGGGAATGGGAAGTGGCTAGTGGGGAGTGGGGTTCCTCCATTACATTTCCTCCGGTCGCTGCTTGTATACTATAGGCTGCCGCTTTTATCCGGACATTATCCTGCAACAATTTTTCCTGGTAATCCCATGCTGCCTGGTATTCCATCAGGCCAAGATCCTTAAATATAACTTCCTGTTTTTTCATTCACGAAATACAAAGCTACCAACAAAAATCCATCCATTACCTTTGCGGCCATGCAGGAAGAATTGGAAAAAGATAACCCGGAAATACCCGATAATAACGATGAACTCTACGAACGGTTCAGTATTGTTATTGACAAGGGCCAGGACCAGTTGCGGATCGATAAATTCCTGGTGAACAGGATTGAAGGAGCTACCCGGAACAAAGTACAAAAAGCGATTAATGCCGGCATGGTGCTGGTCAATGAGGCCCCTGTAAAATCCAACTATAAAGTAAAGCCGCTGGATTCCATTATTGTTTACTCTGATATGAGTCCCGATGAAACGGCTGTGGTTCCGGAAAAAATGGAACTGAATATCGTGTACGAGGATACCGACTTAATGATCATTAATAAGCCGGCTGGCATGGTGGTACACCCGGGCAGCGGTAATTACACGGGAACCCTGCTCAACGGTGTCTCTTATTACCTGCAACAACAAAATCCAACTCTCTCAGAAGATACACTGCCGAGGTTCGGACTGGTACACCGCATTGATAAAAATACCAGCGGTTTACTGGTACTGGCCAAAACAGACAAGGCTATGCGGCACTTAGCCAAACAATTTTTTGATCATACTACCAGCAGGAAATATGTGGCACTGGCCTGGGGTGATATACAGGACGATACCGGAACTATTATAGCCCATGTGGGCCGTAATCTTCGTTTCCGAAAATTATTTGAAGCTTATCCTGAAGGGGATCATGGCAAAGAGGCCATTACACATTATAGGGTACTCGAAAGATTTGGCTATGTAACTATGGTAGAATGTGTGCTGGAGACCGGCCGTACCCACCAGATAAGAGTACACATGAAATATATCGGTCACCCTTTATTTAATGATGATTTTTATGGCGGCAACCGGATTGTAAAAGGTACGGTGTACACCAAATACAAACAATTTGTAGATAACTGTTTTTCGATCTGCAAGCGACAGGCATTGCATGCAAAGACGCTGGGCTTTACGCATCCCAGCACCGGTGAACAATTATTTTTTGAAGCACCCTTACCCCCTGATATGGAACAGGTGATTGAAAAATGGAGAAGATATGCAGGATCAGTTGGTAAAGTCGAATAAGGTAGCTGTAAACATTCCTCTTTCTCTTTTCTTGAATACTACATCCCAGTTGCCGATATAGCGGAGTAATTTAGGCACCAGGTAACTACCATATTTTGTCATTTGTACTTCCATGTGTACGTTAAAATCGTAGACACCTGCGTCATAACTCATATCATAATTACGGGCCATTACTTCCATGGTCTTAGTATTGAACCAGGTAACCATACTGTCTATAACGATCCGGTTCTTTTGACCGCCGCTCAGATCAGTCTTTGCCCTAATAGTAAAAATATAACAAGACTCCCCTTCATAATCTCCAAAATCAATGATGAAATCATATTGTTGGGCTTTGTCAGGATCAAAGATGTCGATCTTATCACCGATAAATGGTATGCCGGGAATTTTTTTCCCGGGGTTGAAAAAAAGCATCTTTAACTGCTCTTTTCTTTTCGCCATACCACTTTGTGATTTGGGGCGGAAGTCAACTCCCTTAACGATATTATTTTCCCCGCAGACTGCAGCTTTGGTAAAAAACAAACCGGCATATAACTCGCCGGTATTATAATTATATCCTCCATCCCCATCATAAAAATCTCCGCTGGTCTTTTCGCTTAACACTTCCATGGTACGGCAGCCTGCTGAGCGGTTTTGTTTGGTCTTGCTGACCAGTGAAGCTTTTATTTTCCCTTTTTTATCTTTTATACGAATATCATTCCAGGCCGTAAAACCCAGTACCCGGAGATTCCGGAAGGCTTTATAAAAAGTTGTATCGTTTTTTACCTGGTCAATAAAACGGGGTACGTTCAGGTCAGTACGGATGATCACTTCGGAAAGGTTGACCATTTTAGCCAGCCGGTCGGTATCTAAAGAATCCTGTTGCTGGGCACGTACCCAAGCCGAAAACAACAGTAGCAAAAGACCGCCTATTAATTTCAGCTTCATTCTGCAAATTACTACTCCGGTCAGAATACTGGTAATCCATTAATTGAGGAGGGTAAAAATGATAACATCCAAGACACCGGCCAAAACATTGGCCACTAAGCCAAAATAAGAACACATACAAACTTACTGATACAAAAGAGAAGGCAGATCCGTCTTCTCTTATTTTCGATTCTGTTTTATAACGTATAAAGAATGCTTATCCCGGAAAAAGCATTTTATAATCCACCGACACTTTCCCCTTTGAAATATCATTGAGTTTACCCTTCATTAGCTTTCGCTTGAGGGCTGATATATGGTCGATAAAAAGCTTGCCCTCAATATGATCATACTCATGCAGTATGACCCTCGCCGTTATACCCGTAAAGGTCTTTGTATGTTGTTGAAATTGCTGGTCAACGAATTGGAGTGTAACTTTCTCCTGCCGGTAAATATCTTCCCGGATCTTCGGAATACTGAGACACCCTTCATTATACGGCCACTCATTTCCATTCAATGCAGTGATATGGGCATTGATGAAAACAGCTTTTAAACCTTCATCACCCGGGTAATCTGCTTTTTCTTCCTCCTCCATATTATTAAACATCTGAACAGTATCCACGAGGAACAGCCGAATATCCCTGTTAACCTGTGGCGCAGCAAGCCCTACACCATTGCTGGCATAAAGGGTCTCCCACAAATCTTCTATTAGCTTATCAAGCTGTGGATAATCCGGGCTGATATCAGGGCTGATTTTACGGAGTACCGGGTGTCCGTATGCCACGATTGGAAGTATCATGTAATGATTAGGTTAAAGCGGCAAATTTAGCCTCAATTGGCGATTTATCCAATTGCCCGGAGGTATTCCTGCAACATAATTGTAGCGGCAATTTCATCCACCAATGCTTTATTCCGTCGTTGCATTTTTTTCAGCCCCATTTCCAACATGGCATCCTTCGCCATTTTGGAAGTATAGCGTTCATCCACTTTTTTAATAGGCATAGCCGGAAAATTCTTTTCCAGCTCTTTGATACATTTTGTCACCAGTGGCGTAGCATGAGTGGCCGAATCATCCCAGTTGGTAGGCCATCCGATCAGGATCAGCTCCACGGGTTCTTTGGAAAAATAATCTTTCAGGAAAGGAATAAGTTCCTTTGAATGCAGCGTGGTGAGCCCGGTAGCAATGATCCGCAAGGGATCCGTTACGGCAAGTCCGGTTCTTTTGAGGCCGTAGTCTATGGAAATAATTCGGGACATTTTTTATACTTGAAAAGTTTATGGTTCATGGTTCATTCTTCGAAGAGCTATGAACTATAAGCTAACAAACAGGTCGGCTATCACAAAGATGGCGAAAACAACGGATGCAATTCCATTGGCTGTCATAAAGGCCAGGTTTACTTTTCGCAGATCTGTTGGTTTGACTACGGAATGCTGATACACCAGCATAAAAACAAATACAGCGGCACCCATCCAATACAACCAGCCAAACTTTCCAACAAAACCGGCAGTTACAACAGCGGCTGCGCTCAGCAAATGCAACAACTCCGATACCCGCAATGCTTTGGCCTTTCCCAGCCATACTGGAATGGAATACAATTGCTCGGATTTATCAAATTCCTCATCCTGCAGTGCATATATAATATCAAACCCACTGACCCAAAAAATAACTGCTAGTGAAAAGATAACAGGTAAAAGTGAAAAATGGCCCGTAACAGCAAGGTATGCCCCAATTGGCGCAAGGGATAAACCTACACCAAGTATTAAATGGCAAAGCGGGGTAAAGCGTTTGGTATAACTGTATCCCAAAACAACTGCCAGCGCTACCGGCGATAAATAAAAACACAGCTGGTTGATAAAGAAAGTGCAACCGATAAACAACAAACTGCTGATGATGGTAAACGCCAATGCATTCTTTGCAGTAATAATTCCTGAAGGGATTTCCCGGATCGCTGTTCTTGGGTTTTTGGCATCATATCGCCGGTCGAGATAACGGTTGAAAGCCATGGCGGCGCTACGGGCAAAAACCATGCAGAGAATAACTAAACCGAACTTAATCCCCAAGTCCTTCCAATTAAATTGAGGTGGAAAAATTGTTTTATGCCAACCTGGAATAAGCGAAGTGATTTCAAACAATCCGATAAAAAAACCAATAAACGCAAAAGGCATGGCGAAAATGGTATGCGAAAACTTTATAAGAGAGAGATAACTTTTTACTTTAGTCATGAATAGTCAATATTCAATTATCAATATGAAATATTTAATAAGCAACACTCAATTTCCCAAATATCGTTATAGTTTAGTTCGTACCAACTCCCACAACACAACCCCTGCCGCGGTGGCGATATTCAACGAATGCTTCATCCCCAATTGGGGTATTTCTATACATCCATCGCAAAGGGATATCGTTGACTGCTCCACTCCTGCTTTTTCATTTCCAAACACAACTGCTATTTTTTCTTCCGGCTCAAACCCAATGGCATTTAGCTTAAAACTGCCTTCCGCCTGTTCTACAGCATAAACATTGTATCCTTTTTCTCTCAGGTCAGCAACCGCTTCTGCCGAAGTCTCAAAATGCTTCCATGCCACCGACTCTTCTGCACCCAGCGCCGTTTTCTTAATTTCTTTATGAGGAGGCTGGGAAGTATAGCCGACAATATAAATGGCTTCTACCAGGAAAGCATCGGAGCTACGGAAAACACTGCCCACATTATAGGCGCTCCGGATATTTTCAAGTACAACGATGATGGGGTTTTTATCCGACTCCCTGAATTCTTCCACCGATTTACGGCCCAGTTCTTCCATGCTTAGTTTTCGCATCGGGCAAAGGTAGGCTAAGAGCTCAAAAGAGAGGAAGAGAAAAGGAGAAATAGCTTTTATTACGACCACTCTTACACTGTTTGTACCGGTTTATTTTTTAACCCTTTTCAGGAATGACCAGTATCAACAAAAAGAGGAAAAGAGTTTGCTTTACTCTTTTCTCCTTTAATCTTTTAGCACTTACTTCAAATTTACAATCTTCTTATCCTTCGGATACTTCACACTATAGCTGAACCGGACTTTCTTACTTTCTCCCGGTTTCAAATCAAGTTTCCAGGTCAGTACACCGGTTTCTGCATTGATCATGGCGTCGCTGCCATCTTCTAATTTTACTTCTATTTCTTTTATATTACTCAGCGGGTACTGATCTTTCAGCAGCAGGTTCACATCCGTCAGTTTATTATTCTTCACCAGTATTTCGTAGGTAAAGAACTGTTTGCTTTCTTTTCCACTTGTTTTCAGGCTGCTCAGTTCTTTTATCAATGACCGTTTTACCGCCACTCTTTTATCACGGCCCAGAGAAAGATTCAGCGTATCAGCAGTTGTATTTGGGTCTATTACCGATTTGCCGATATAGGTATCATCCATTATTATGTTGGCATCGCCCGGCAACAGGTCCAGATTTTGCCAATCTGCTACTTCAGCCAGCAGGTATGCATCTTTATCCATTCTTGGCACAGCATAGTTTTTCAGCACACAGGCAATTTCCTGGTCTTTGATGGTTACACTATTCAGTTGCCCATCACTGGCAATATCATACGGCAAATCAATTTCAAAATTAGTATTTAGCTGACCCTCATTCAGCGTGGTGTATTGTTGCAAGTTACTCGGATCAATAGTTTTCACACCAGCAACCTTCCCTTCAAGTTTATAAGCCCCATCCCCGTTAACCACCACTTCTTCTGCCAGTTTTTCATCATCCCTGTATGACTGAATCAAATTCCGCTGTGCATTACCTGCTGCAGCCCTTCTTTGCAAATCAGTATAAATACCCGGAACGTATAATTGCAGATACCAGGGTGTAAGTACAGGAGCTACTATACCAAAGTTGGGAGTACCGGTGCTGAGCGTGAGCTTTGTTTTCTTCCAGTCAATGCCGGTAGTTTGCGTAAGCGATGCTTTATACACCAGCTTCACTTTATTAGTTTTTGAATTCACCCTTACATCATATACAGCTGTCCACCCGGCATACTGGGTGTAATACGAAAGGCTCACCGGTATTTCACCTGTACGTTTATTCATCACTTGCAAAAAAACCTGTCCGTAAGGTTTTTGTTTTATGGGTGCAACAGCTGTAATTACTGCTATTCGTTTCCTGATTTCAGCTATCCGTACATTCAACTGGCTGATAGTTTGCCGGTGATTATAAATATTTGTTTTCGATTTTTCAATTTTGTTGTTGTAATATTCCAGCAACTTCAGTACTTCTTCACTTGTTACTGTTTTATTACCACTGGTTTTGATAGTGTTTTCAATCAACAATCCTGTTTTGGTGAGTATCTCCTGGTCTATCACGATCAGGTTGTCTACCCGGCCAATTTCTCTTTGTACTAACAGAATACTGTCTTCCATTCTTTCCACTTCTTTTGTCCTGGTAACAGGTGGTACAGTGGGATAATACACACTATAGCGTTGCGACAATAATGCCACATCTTCCGGCACACTTATCTGGAGGCTGTTGATGTCGATATTTGTACTCAGGTTACTGATAACAATAATTTTGGTACCGGCATCTACTTTCACTTTCGACTCATGGGTGAGCTCAGCACCATAACCAAAATACACGGTGGCATTGGTAATGGTAGCATCGGTACGGGCCGTATCGGCAGCTGGGCTTTGTGCTTTGACCTGGGCGCAAAAGATTATTATCCCGGAAAACAGGAGAAACTTTTTCATGGCAACTTTATTTTTTAACCAGATGCAGAAAGAACAATTGTTACACAAGCACTTCCTTATTTTTGTCTTCCATGTCAAAAACAGCTTCCTCCGACACCCCCATGATGCAGCAACACCGGACGATCAAGCAAAAATACCCGGATGCTATTCTGCTATTTAGGGTGGGTGATTTTTATGAGACCTTCGGACAGGATGCAGTGGTGACTTCCCAGGTATTAGGTATTACGCTTACTAAAAGAAACAATGGCGCTGCTTCCTCCTCCGAACTGGCCGGCTTCCCCCACCATGCACTCGATACCTATTTACATAAACTGGTAAGGGCCGGTCACCGGGTTGCCATCTGCGATCAACTGGAAGATCCGAAACTAGCCAAGGGTATTGTGAAAAGAGGGGTTACTGATATGGTGACACCGGGCACTACGGTGAATGATAAACTCCTTGAGCACCATAGCAATAATTTTTTAGCGGCTATCCATTTTGCCGAAACAGACTCCGCATCGAAATACGAACAATACGGTCTGGCCTTTCTGGATATTTCCACCGGTGAGTTTTTTATTGCCGAAGGCGACAGGGAATATGCTGATAAATTATTACAAAGTTTCAAACCGGCCGAGATCGTTTTTCAACGGCACCACCAGAAAAAATTCAAAGAATATTTTAGCAGTAAAATTTATACCTATACACTCGACGAATGGATCTTTGACCATACGTATGCAGAAGATATGCTGTTAAAACATTTTCAAACGCATTCCTTAAAAGGATTTGGTGTTGATGAATTAAAAAATGGATTGATCGCTGCCGGCGCAATCATCCATTACTTAAAAGATACCGAACATCCCAACTTGCAACATATTACTTCCCTCCAACGGATTGACCGGGATGATTTTCTCTGGATGGACCGTTTTACCATTCGTAACCTGGAATTAATATCCGGGAATTCGGAAGGCAACCATACCCTGCTGAGTGTGCTGGATAATACCGTTTCACCAATGGGTGCCCGGTTATTAAAACGCTGGATCGTCTTTCCCCTGAAAGATATTCATAAGATCAATGAACGACTGGACACCGTGGAATTCCTGGTAAAGGAGACAGAACTGCGGACGGCCATCAGCCAGCATATCAAACTAAGCGGTGATATAGAAAGACTGGTTTCGAAAATACCCATGAAGAAGATCAACCCGAGAGAGGTACTTCAACTATCAAGGGGATTAAAACAGGTGGAGATCATTAAACAGCTTTGCCTGAGTTCTTCCAACGAATACCTGAAACGCCTGGGTGATGCCCTGAACCCCTGCCCTTATATTGCTGATAAGATACAAAAAGAAATAGTTGACAATCCACCAGCTCTCGCTGCCAAAGGCGGCATGATGAATAGTGCTGTCAGCCCAGAATTGGACGAACTCCGGCAAATATCTTTCAACGGTAAAAACTACCTGGCACAACTCCAGCAAAAAGAAGCCGAAAGGACCGGTATAGGTTCCCTGAAAATTGGTTTTAATAATGTATTCGGCTATTATCTGGAAGTAACCAATTCACAAAAAAACAAAGTGCCGCCGGAATGGATGCGCAAACAAACACTGGCGAATGCAGAACGCTATATCACACCGGAATTAAAAGAATACGAAGAAAAAATAACCGGTGCGGAAGAGAAAATATTAAAAATAGAGCTGGCATTATTTGAGGCCCTGCTAAACGAGTTATCCGATTATCTGGCGCCGGTGCAAATCAACGGTAACCTGCTGGCCATACAGGATTGTCTCTGCTGCTTTGCCAACAACGCCATTCAATACCAGTACCGGAAGCCACAACTGCATACCGGTGATGAACTGCTGATCAAAGAGGGGCGGCACCCGGTCATTGAAAGAAACTTACCTCCTGGTGAAAGCTTTATCAGCAACGACCTGGAGCTTAACAAAAACAATCAGCAACTCATTATCCTTACCGGACCAAACATGAGTGGTAAATCGGCTTTGCTCCGGCAAACAGCGCTCATCACTTTAATGGCACATATGGGCTCTTTTGTTCCGGCTGCCGAAACAAAAATTGCCCTGACCGACCGCATATTTACCCGGGTTGGAGCATCGGATAATCTATCCGGCGGGGAATCTACTTTTATGGTAGAGATGAATGAAACGGCCTCAATTATCAATAATATTACCGACAGGAGCCTGATCCTGCTTGACGAAATTGGACGGGGTACTTCCACTTACGACGGGATATCAATCGCCTGGAGTATTGCCGAGCATTTACATAACTCCCCCCACCAACCCAAGACTTTATTCGCTACCCACTACCACGAATTGAACGAACTGGAAGAGAAATTTGCCCGGGCAAAAAACTTTCATGTCACCAATAAAGAAGTAGGCAATAAGATCATCTTCCTCCGCAAGTTAGCCCGGGGTGGCAGTACGCACAGTTTTGGTATCCATGTAGCCAAAATGGCGGGCATGCCCCCTTCCTTAATTGACCGGGCCAATGAGATCCTGAAACAGCTCGAAGACAGGGGTCAGCAAACGGAAGTTGGAGGTAGCAGCATCACGGAAACCCTAAAAGCGACTTCGGCCCCCAAGCTACAGTTATCGATCTTTGATGCGCACAGCGAAACCTTTGATGAAATAAGGAAATTACTGGAAGGTGCCGATATTAACCGCCTGACTCCGGTGGAAGCCTTGTTGAAGCTGCAGGAGATCAAGAGTAAGTTGAAATAAACAGTTTACGCACAAGCTTTTGAGTATTTTTTGAAAAATATTGCCATTACAAAAAACTTCTTATTTTTACTGTAAATCACGCAATCATGAAATTGATCAAACTAACTGCTTTCTCTTCCCTGCTTTTGGCTTTTACTTTCGGTATCACCTCCTGCGAAAAAGCAGCTGAGGAAAAAAAGACCACCGATTTTGAGAAAAAAGATATTGCTCTAACAGGTGCCCAGGAAAACCCTCCCGTTCCTACTTCAGCATTAGGCTCAATGAATGTTTTTTATTCAAAAGACACCCGTAAACTCAATTATACCGTAACCTGGTCAGGTCTTACAGATTCTGTATTGCTTATGCATATACATGGATTAGCGCCAACTGGTTATAATGCAGGTGTAGTACAAAATATCGTTACTGCCAGCAATGGAATTTTCCCTCAAAAAACTGCCGGCAAGTTCACTTTCACTAAATCCGGAAAATTATCCGGTGAGCTCCTGGCAGATGGGGTATTTGTAAAAGAACAAGACATCTTAAATGGCGTCTACTACATAAACATTCATACGAATACTTATCCAGGCGGAGAGATCAGGGGCCAGATTCGCTTTCAATAATTACCTCCAGCAATTAATTATATTTCAAAACCATCTCACAGGAGATGGTTTTTTCGTTGTAGGATAAAAAAGGGAATAAATTATTTCACCTCGAACCAGAGCGGCTGGCTGTCATTCCAATCACCATTATAGTTAATGAAAAGCTCCTCTCCTGCCGGGATGGCATGAACGGCTTTTATACTGATCTGTTTCTGTTCAAAATCCATTTCATATTCGCAATTGCTGTTATAGGAATGATTATATACAGGCACATAGCCCAGTGCCATGCAACAGTGGTCTTTATTATCACCCCATTCAAAGATATAATCATGCAGGAGAGTTTGGTCCAGCAACAAGCGGTCTTCTTTTGTCATTACAATAACAGGTGCTATCTCCACTACCGTTCCCGCCAAAATAGCTGCAGTTGTAAAAACACCCCGGCCCATTGAGGCGGTAGGAGCAATAAATAAAAGAGGCAGTATCATTCTACAGTATGATTTAAGAGCACGAAGTACGGGGTTTCCTGAAAACAGGAGAAATTTTTCACTTCTGGTCTCAGTGCTTCTAACCCCCTGTTTCTTACTTCGTACTTCTTACTTCGCACTTCGTACTTTTGAATCATGTCAGCGGAATTGGAACCACATACCCTGCAGGAGCAGTTTGAAACGATCATCAAAACAGAAGATAAGTTACTAATACGGGAGTTCCTAGATGATCAGAATATCAGTGATGTGGCAGAACTGGTTTATGAATTCCCGGAATATGAAAGCCAGATCATTGCTAATATGTCGGTGAACCGGGCCGCCAGTGTTTTTAAAATTTTAGACCTTTCCACGCAAAAGACAATCATTCACGAATTACCCGCCAACACCACGGCGGCATTACTGAATGACCTGCCAGCAGATGACCGAACCGATTTCCTCGAAGAATTGCCGAGCAATGTAGTGAGAGAGCTGATCAAACTATTGGATCCGGACGAACGAAAAATAACCCTCTCATTGCTGGGTTATCCTGAAAATAGTATCGGCCGTTTGATGACACCCGATTATGTATATGTATACCCGTGGAATACGATTCAGGAAGTATTTGCCACGATCCGCAAATATGGAAAAGACAGTGAAACCATCAATGTCATATATGTGATCAATGATAAAGGTGAATTGCTCGATGATATCCGGATCCGGGATTTTATTTTAAATCCTCCGGATAAAAAAGTGTCGGAGCTGATGGATGAACGTTTTATTTCCCTGCACCCGGAAGATGACCAGGAAACGGCCAGTGAAGTTTTTAAAATGAATAACCGTGTTGCGTTGCCGGTTACCAGTAAGAGCAACAAACTCCTCGGTATAGTTACCATCGATGATATTTTATGGGTTGCCAGTGAAGAGTTTAGTGAGGACATGCAAAAAATGGGAGGTACAGCTGCATTGGATGAGCCCTACCTGGATGTGCCGCTTTTTAAATTGTATAAAAAAAGAATCATCTGGCTGATCATCCTCTTTATTGGTGAAACGCTGACCATTGCTGCCATGTCCAGTTTTCAAAAAACATTGGAGCAGGTACTGGTTCTGTCTACTTTTATTCCTTTAATTATATCCAGTGGAGGTAACAGCGGCTCCCAGGCAGCCACCCTGATCATACAGGCCATGGCATTAGGAGAAATAACTGTAAAGGACTGGTGGCAGATCGCCCGAAGGGAAATTTTGTCGGGCTTTTTTATGGGTATAACCCTTGGTGTGTTTGGATTCCTGATCATTATGGGAGGGCATGAATTTTTTGGGTTATTTGGCGAACATTTTATCCGGATCGGTTTTGCAATTGGCACGTCAGTAATTGGGGTAGTAATGTGGGGCACTATTATGGGCTCCATGTTGCCTTTATTGTTAAAAAGACTTGGGGCTGACCCTGCCACCTCTTCCACCCCTTTTATAGCCACCCTGGTCGATGTAACCGGTTTGCTCATCTATTTCGGAACTGCATTCCTGCTTTTAAAAGGAGTACTTCTCTAACCGGTTCTGTTGCAGCCAGTTTGTTTGGATGTTTCCGGTTTTTTTTGGACTTTAGCCCCTGCAAGCACTCAACCGTTTGCATGTTTTGGAATCAATACCTTTGCCGCACCTTCGCCAGTTTTGGTGATGGTTCATTTAAAATGTAAAAAAACAATGTGTGGAATAGTTGGATATACCGGTCACCGGGAAGCTTACCCTATTATTATCAAAGGCCTTAAGCGACTGGAATACCGTGGATACGACAGTACCGGCGTTGCCTTGCAAAACGGCAGTGGTCTGAAAGTCTATAAGAAAAAAGGGAAGGTCGCAGAGCTGGAAGAAAGTATTGTTGGCAAAGATCTACATGCCAATGTTGGCATTGGCCATACCCGCTGGGCCACCCATGGCGAACCAAGTGACCGCAATGCACATCCTCATCAATCGTCAAGCGGCAAACTGGCCATGATACATAATGGTATCATTGAAAACTATTCGCAACTAAAAAAAGAATTGACCAATAAAGGGTACACGTTTAACAGCGACACCGATACGGAAGTCTTACTCAATTTTATTGAAGAAATAAAAAAGAATAACCAGTGTGACCTGGAAGAAGCTGTCCGGATAGCCCTGAAAAGAGTAACAGGTGCCTATGTTATTTTATTACTGGATGAAGACAAACCTGATACGATCATTGCCGCAAGAAAAGGGAGTCCCCTGGTAATTGGTGTAGGCAAAGGCGAACATTTTCTGGGCTCTGATGCATCCCCTATGCTGGAATACACCAAGGAAGTGGTGTATGTCAATGATTACGAATTGGCCATTATTAAACCGGATGAACTGATCCTTAAAAACCTGGGTAATGAGAAGATTACTCCTTATGTCCAAAAATTAGATATTGAACTTGCGGCTATTGAGAAAGGCGGCTATGAGCATTTTATGTTGAAAGAGATCTTTGAACAACCACAAACGATCTATGATTGCCTCCGGGGAAGGCTGGATGCCACAGAAGGAACCATCACCATGAGTGGTATTCAGCAATATGCTGAACAGATCGTTAACGCCAACAGAATCGTTATGGTGGCCTGCGGTACCAGCTGGCATGCCGGACTGGTGGCAGAATATATTTTCGAAGAGCTCTGCCGGGTCAATGTAGAAGTAGAATATGCTTCAGAATTCCGCTACAGAAATCCGGTGATCAGTAAAGGTGATATTATCATTGCTATCTCACAAAGCGGGGAAACTGCTGATACATTAGTGGCAATTGAAAAAGCAAAAGAGAAAGGCGCCATTATACTGGGTGTTGTAAATGTGGTGGGGTCGTCTATAGCCAGGATCAGTCATGGAGGCGCCTACACTCATGCCGGCCCTGAGATCGGAGTAGCTTCTACCAAAGCTTTTACTGCGCAATTAGCTGTACTTACCATGATTGCGCTGAAGATTGGTTATATAAAGGGAACCATATCTGAAGAACGGTACCGGAACCTGCTGAATGAACTGCAGGAGATACCTGAGAAAGTAGCCTGGACATTGAACCACAGTGATACGATCAAAGCATTGGCAGAAAAATATAAGGGTGCGAGGGATTTTCTCTACCTCGGCCGTGGATATAATTTCCCGGTAGCCTTAGAAGGCGCATTAAAATTGAAAGAGATATCTTATATCCATGCAGAAGGTTACCCGGCTGCCGAAATGAAGCACGGACCTATTGCATTGGTAGATGAAAATTTACCCGTTGTATTTATTGCCACGCGGGATGCCTATCATGAAAAAGTGATCAGTAATATGCAGGAAATAAAAGCCCGGAAAGGAAGAGTGATCTCTGTGATCACCGAAGGAGATGATATTGCTATGGAATTGTCTGAAGATGTGATGATCGTCCCGGAAGCCGATGATATCCTGGCACCGATGCTAAGTGTGATCCCGTTGCAATTACTGGCCTATTATATTGGCCTCGCCAACGGATGTGATGTGGACAAGCCAAGAAACCTTGCAAAAAGTGTGACCGTGGAATAGCACCGGTTGCTGGTCGCTGGTTACTGGTTTTAGAGTAATAAACGACCCTGGATATTAATAAAAACCAGTAACAAACAACTTCTAACACCCCACATGAACAATATCATTAAGCGACCTATTGCTGCTTTAGGATATAATTTTATCCGGAAAGAATTTATTCCAAAAGGAAAAAATGAATATCATCTCCGTAATATCCAAAACAGGAGTGGTATCAACTACCGGGCACTTACTCCGGCAGAAATAAAAATACTGGAGCGCAATGCCAACAGCTCCGACAACTGGGAGATGGTACAGGTATCCAACGCTTTTAATCCCAGCCTGGTAAAGAATTGTACCTTTTATGGTCTTATCCGTATTGGAAAACTCGATCCTTATTTTGTTGAGTTCAACAACCTGCGGATGCCCGTAGGTCTCTATAACAGTACCATCATCAGCTGTGATATCGGGGATAATGTCGTGATCGATAATGTCAACTTTGTCAGCCATTATATTATTGGTAACGAGGTTATCCTGGTCAATATAAATGAGCTGGCCACTACCGATCATTCCAAATTTGGTAACGGGGTATTGAAAGACGGCGAAAAAGAAGCCGTACGTGTCTGGATGGAAGTTGCGAATGAGAACGCCGGCCGCAGCATCCTCCCTTTCAATGGGATGCTGGCAGGTGATGCGTGGCTCTGGTCCAAATACCGGGCCGATGAAAAGCTGCTGCAAAAATTCAAAGAATTTACCGATCAGCGTTTTGATAATCAAAGAGGTTATTATGGAAAGATCGGTGACCGGACCGTTATTAAAAACAGCCGGATCATCAAAGACGTTTGGATCGGAACGGATGCCTATATAAAAGGCGCCAATAAATTAAAGAACCTTACCATTAACTCGACACCCAATGCAAAATCGCAGATCGGTGAAGGTTGCGAACTGGTAAATGGTATTATCGGTGAAGGCTGCCGGATATTCTATGGTGTAAAAGCAGTCCGTTTCATGATGGGAGCCAACTCGCAATTAAAATATGGGGCCCGGTTGATTAACTCTTATCTCGGTGACAATTCTACCATCTCCTGCTGTGAAGTATTGAATTCCCTGATCTTCCCGGCTCATGAACAACACCATAATAATTCATTCTTATGTGCGGCTACTGTGCTGGGGCAAAGTAATATGGCAGCGGGTGCAACGATTGGATCTAATCATAATTCCAGGGGAGCAGATGGAGAACTGATCGCAGGCCGTGGATTCTGGCCGGGCCTCTGTGTAAGCCTGAAACATAATTCAATATTTGCGTCGTATACCCTGATTGCCAAAGGTGATTTTCCGGCGGAGTTAAATATTCCTGTTCCGTTCTCCCTGATCAGTAATGAAATGAGTACCGATAAGCTAATCGTCATGCCTGCCTATTGGTTCTTATTCAATATGTATGCCCTGGCCCGTAATGCCGGAAAATATGTAAGCCGTGACAAACGAACGGATAAAACCCAGGTGATTGAATATGACTACCTGGCACCGGATAGCATCAACGAGATAACTGACTCCCTGGCATTGCTGGAAAGATGTACGGCAATTGCCTGGAGCAGAAAAAACAATAAAAAAATTGCCGGTAAAGACCTGATAAAGACAGGAAAAAAATTATTAGAAAATAATCCTGATGAAATCTCCAACCTCGAAATACTGGCGGAAGGATTTGAAAACAGCAAACGTAAAGTTCAATTGATAAAAGTGGTAGAAGCTTACCGGGTTTTTAAAGAGCTGGTAAGCTATTATGGCGTTTGCCAGCTGATTGAAATGATTGGCCGAAAGAAGATCGCTACCTGGCAAAAAATGGTTCAGTCATTACCGTCAAATCCGGTCCGTAATCAATGGAAAAATATTGGAGGCCAGCTGATACCGGAAACTGCTGTTAAATCCCTGATCAATAGCATAAGGTCCGGAAAGATCAGCAATTGGGATGAAGTACATGATTTCTATCATAAAAAAAGTGTTGCTTATATGGCAGATAAATTCCAGCATGCTTACGCTTCCCTGCTCGAAATGCTGAAGTTGACACCCAAAAAATTCACAAAAAAAATATTTATCCAACTACTAGAGCAATCTGTTCAAACAAAAGAATGGATGACAAAGGGTATCTATACTTCAAGGGCCAAAGATTACGAAAATCCTTTCCGGAAAATGGTCTATGAAACAGAGCAGGAAATGGAAAAAGTAACCGGGAAACTGAAAGACAATAGTTTTATTTTACAGCAACAACTGGAAACAACCAACTTTACTACGCAAGTAAAGGAGATTATTGCACGCTTCCGATAAATTTACACCGTATGAGATCGGTAGATGAATACATTGCAGGTCTGCCGGAAGACAGACAGGTGATCATTAACCTGGTCAGGAAAATTTTAGCAGAGAATGTTCCGGGTTTGGAAGAAAAGCTGAGTTTCAAAATTCCATTTTACCATTACTTTGGTATGTTTATATATATCAATTCTACGAAACAGGGAATTGACCTTGCATTTTGCCGGGGCAAAGACCTGCTGAATGAATTTCCCCAACTGGAGTTGAAAAACAGGGCCATGGCTACCACTGTTTGTATCAGAAATAAAAAAGATATTGACGCACTGCAGGTACGCCAAATGATTGTGGTGGCAGCTGCCTGGAATAAAGAAGCCAGGCGGTTGAAAATCCCCATAGTAAAAAAAAGAAACTCCGCAGCAGGTCGCTCACCAAACCGAAAATACTAAGCTTTCTTAATTCCTGTTTTTAATCGGCGTATAGATGGAATGAAATCCAGCCTGATAACAAACAGTATAATACAGGACATCAAAAAGATAATGCCGGAGTGGTTTCTTTCCCTCTCCTATTTTTATCACGAGGGCCCCGGTAAAAGCAGCCCGTTGTATAAAATTATTAAGGTGATATTGATCTGTAACCATCACGAATAAGGAAGTAGAAAAAGGAAATTTGGGTCCTTTGGCAGGGTCACCATCTTTGTATTTATTCTTAAAGCTATAGGAAGGCCAAAACCATTGCGCGTTGGCTTTGGGAAAAATCGAATGAAACCCATTCCAGTTAAATTGCAAGCCTTCATTAAATCCTTTTGCGGCGCCCGCTGTATAGAGCAATCCACCGGTTAAAATTTTATTACCGTCAAGCCTCCATCTTTTCGACCGGTCGATCCGAATATCCCCGGAAGCGGGAACAGCAGGAACCGGTTTTAGTTGTATGCTGTTAGTAGCTGGTGTTTCTTTATTAAGATCAATGCCATTGACTTGCCCGGAAGTGGTGATACAAAAAAGCAAGGCCGGAAAAAGAACAAGTTTCATATTGAACAGATTGATGGTTACTAAAAGGTAGTGGCTGTTCAACAGGATATATTGCAAGCAGCTGATCAATTGATCAATCAACTCATCTTTCATTAAATGATACTGTAAGATAAGGGGCGTTCAGAAAGGATAGATTTCAGGTACGGGCCGAGTCCTGAGTGATTCGGCTACTAAAGTAATTATGTGGGTTTATTTAAGCAAGTAAATTGGAACAATTATTATACATATCGTATCATTAGCGTTGCGTTGTTGAATTAATTAGTTCTTTGAAAGTATTGTCAGTATTGAGTTTGCAAGGATTTTATCCCTAAGACGATTTGAATTTTTTTGAATCAAAAAATCATACTTTACTGAAAATCATTTAGTTATGAATTCGGGTAAGTATGCCTTTTCTCAAATAATAAGTTTAATCTCATCCACTTCTTTTCAAACCATTATAAACAGGCACTTTGGTGATTACAAGGTAAGAGAATTTACTTGCTGGAAACAGTTTTTGTGCATGGCATTCGGTCAA
>Ga0163149_10000827_pt1 | contig 40625 bp, 28 predicted proteins | sample OliLakLV19MP5G1_FD_148604 | JGI IMG/M metagenome (GOLD analysis project Ga0163149, IMG submission 148604) | Freshwater microbial mat bacterial communities from Lake Vanda, McMurdo Dry Valleys, Antarctica - Oligotrophic Lake LV.19.MP5.G1 | ecosystem: Environmental > Aquatic > Freshwater > Lake >...
GCACCATTCAATCCTCTTTTATATTCTTCAAACAAACCCTGGCGATACGATAGGGTCTGGTCAAATTCATGAAGTGCCGCAAGCCCCAGCGCAGCACTGATGTCTGTCATTTGATATTTGTATCCTACTTCTGTAATGTCATTTTCCCAGGTGCCTTTTTGTTTGTTGGAGCGGTCAATGCCAAACCAACGGATGCGCTCTGCTTTGGGCACCAGATCATTATCCTGAATAATCAACATGCCGCCATCACCCGTGGTAATGTGTTTAATGGCCTGAAACGAAAACATAGTGAACTGCGAAATTTCGCCAACATTTTTTCCTTTGTAAGTAGCACCCAGTGCGTGGGCTGCATCTTCAATTACGGGTATGTTATATTCTTGCGCAATGGCATGAAGTTCGTCCATGTCGCAGGGGAGCCCTCCATAGTGCACACACACAATGGCCTTGGTTTTTTCATTGATCAATTCGCGCACATGCTGTACATTGATGTTCAATGTTTCGGGGTCAACATCGGCAAACCGTATTTTCACACCCATGTATAAAAACGGAATGCTGGTGGCCGTGCAGGTAAACACGGGCGTGATCACTTCGTCACCTTCATGCAGTCCGGCAAGAATATATGACAGGTGGAGGGCATCCGTTCCTGAGCCTACTGCCAGGGAAGTACCGGGCCCCGCAAAGCGCTGCGAAAACTCTTTTTCAAATTGAGCTACACGAGGCCCCTGGCCAATCCAGCGTGAGTGCAATACGTTGGTTACTTCTGCAATGGCAGTTTCAGGAATATGCGGGTGAAAAAGAACAATGCCTTCGGATTCATTCATCACAGGCAATTCATTCATCGGTTTTTCTTTGTGCAACGGATCCATCAAACACCCCGTGATTTAAGAGGAGGTGCACAAATTTAGACCAAAAAAAGAAAGCTCCCGTAGGGTAGCCTCTTCAATATGAATAAATAATCGTTGGCTAAATATTTGGCTGCGGAGTTGTTCTCAGATAAGGCTTGATTCGATTATGGCCTTTCGGGAATTTAGCCGCGATATCTTCATCTTTTACAGCCGCGGTGATAATCACATCTTCACCTAGCTTCCAGTTGGCAGGTGTTGCTACACTATAGCCTGCGGTTAACTGTAAGCTGTCAATGACGCGAAGAATTTCGTCAAAATTTCTTCCCGTAGAGGCTGGATAGGTGATGGATAGCTTCACTTTTTTATCAGGCCCGATCACAAATACGGATCGAACGGTAAACTTATCACTCACCTGTGGGTGAATCATATCATACAGGTTGGATACTTTGAAATCGGTATCAGCGATGATCGGAAAATTCACATGTGTTTTCTGGGTCTCGTTGATGTCTCCAATCCACTGCTGGTGTGATGTAACGGAATCCGTGCTGAGTGCTACCACTTTCACATTTCGTTTGTCAAATTCGGCTCTAAGTTTGGCCACGGCTCCAAGTTCGGTGGTACACACCGGGGTGAAGTCGGCAGGGTGTGAGAACAGAACCCCCCAGCTACTGCCTAGCCACTCATGAAATTTAATGGTGCCCTCTGAGGTTTCTGCTGTGAAATCCGGGGCGATATCGCCTAATCGTATGGACATAAAATTTTCTATTTAAATTGACCTCAAATATAGTCTATGGATTTAATAGTCTAATATTAAAAAGGACAAGTTATTTAAGAGCTTTTTGCCGCTGAATTATCCTGGCGAGTGTGCTTTCAGACAGAATTCTGAGGGTTTCGTCCCTTACTCCGATGAAAGCATCACGAATACCGCAGGTTTTTTCATCGCGGCACTCTTCGCAGGGTTCATAATAATTAAGCGATACACAAGGTAGCATGGCAATTGCCCCATCCATGAGGCGGATGATATCGATGAGATTAACATCTTCGGGCTTTTTATAGAGGTAGTACCCTCCGCCTTTTCCTTTCTTGCTGAGTAGAATTTTTGCGTTCCGCAATTCAAGTAAAATAGCTTCCAGAAATTTTTTAGGAATGCGTTGTTGATCAGCTATTTCCTGAATATGAATAGGACCCTGTTGGTATCGCTCGCCCAGGTAGATGAGCGCGTGAATGGCATACTTACATTTTTTCGAAAGCATATTTTTTTCAAGATATACTTTTTATGAATAATTCTAATTTTGTTTCTGATAGATTAGCACTTAAATGCCGAGGTAGCTCAGGGGTAGAGCAGCTGATTCGTAATCAGCAGGTCGTGGGTTCAAATCCCATTCTCGGCTCAGCGTAAATCCTTTCGTAGTGATCGTTTCAAAGCCTCAAACCAACACGATTGTATCATTTTCATTCTTCCTGACGATCACATTGGTTGTATTGATAATGAATTTGATGGTACTTGGCCATGAGCCAGCCTGGTATACGTATCTCATTATTGTGCTATTGGTGCCCATTGCCGTGTTGGTTATTTATAAAATTTTTATCCGTTACAAAATCATACGGATGGGAAACAACCAGGTAGAAATCCACTACCCGGTGATTGGAAGAAAACATCAATATTCTGTGAATGACGTTGTGGCCTGGAAAGAAAACGTGGTGAAGACGGGAAAGAATTCAGTCTACAAGGAATTGGAAATTCGTTTTCACGACAGACGAAAGTTGAACTTTGGTTACAAAGAGCAGACAGAATACGATAGAATAGTGAGCTATCTCAGCCAAAAGGCAGCTAAGAAAAAGACTGACTAGACTTGTTCTGTTCAGATTGGTAAAGTTTCAAAACCTTTTTACTTTTGCCGGCCTGCCAGACGGTCAGGCTTCCCTCACTCTGTCAGTTTGCAGAGTTTATGCCCAGGTGGTGAAATTGGTAGACACGCTACTTTGAGGGGGTAGTGCCGCAAGGTGTGCTGGTTCGAATCCAGTTCTGGGCACATGAAAGTTCAAAGTTTAAGGTTTACGGTTAGCTGAATTAAAGTTAAAACCCGAAACCTTGAACTTTAAATTTTTAGCCGAAGTGGTGAAATTGGTAGACACGCACGTTTCAGGGGCGTGAGCCGTAACAGGTGTGCGGGTTCGAGTCCCGCCTTCGGCACAAAAAAAGTCGCTCATCAAGTGGGCGACTTTTTTATTGGCAGGTATTCTTACCCGTTCTATTGAGGTAGAATTTTTAAAATCATTCCGCCATCAACACCGATATACAGATACCCATCAGGACCTTGTATCACATTGCGAACTCTCCAGTTCATTCCTTTCAAGATACGTTCTTCGTTTACCACCAATCCATCGCGGATGGTTAATCGATTCAGATGCATCAGCACCATGGAACCAATAAATAGATTCCCTTTCCACTTTGGATATTTATCTCCGGTATAAAACACCATTCCGCTTGGCGCAATAGAGGGAACGTAGTAATGAAAGGGTTGCTCCATTCCTTCTTTCTGCATTAACCCTTCGCCAACGAACTTACCATCATAATCTCTTCCATAAGTAATTACGGGCCAGCCATAATTCTTACCGGGTTTAATAATATTGATTTCATCTCCGCCCATAGGACCATGTTCGTGTTCCCAGATTTCATTTGTAAAAGGGTTGATGGTTAAGCCCTGACCATTGCGTGTTCCATAACACCAGATTTCAGGACGTGCACCCGGAGTATTAACAAAAGGATTATCTTCAGGAATACTACCATCTTCTTTAATGCGCATAATCTTTCCAAGATGATTGGTCAGCAACTGTGCTGAATCTTGTTTCGACTGGTCAACACCAGCACTGACAAAAAGATAGCCATCCTGATAGAGTAATCGTGAGCCATAGAAGCTAGCGCGCCTATAAAATGGTTGAGCAGTGAATACTCTTTTTTGATGGATCAAACTATCGCCAGCGAGTGTAGCACGCATTACCCCGAGACTGTATAACGAGTCGCGTTTGTAAGAATAAACGTAAAACAACTCATGATTCGTTTTGTATTGCGGATGCGGAAGAATATCGAGAAGCCCACCATCACCTTCGGTATTTACAGTTGGGACACCTTTAACAAGTGTCTTCGCCCCATTTTCAAGATTGACAAGAATCATGTTGCCCGCTGGCCGGTCGGAGACAATCATGGTCTTATCATCCAGAAATGCCATCGCAAAAGGAATCGTTATGCTATCGGCAACTAACTCAAGCTGAAGTTTTCCATGTTCACTTTCTACTATCCAATTTTTCTTTTCTTGGCAGGATGATAACGCAATGACAACCAAGATGAAGAGAACGTAGAAAGGTTTTATGCTCATGACTTGCTGTTGGATTTTGGTAGATGAAGCATTTGAAGGATTCATGTATCGCTGCCTTGTATTACGAAGATTTTTGCCTTATTGCGATTTGCCTCGCGCTAAGATTGGCAAAATGGACACTACTTTATCATTTCGTGTGCCGTAAATAAAGTCATATAAGTCAACCGCGGGGTCGCAGTGTGGTACGATCACTTCAAGTTTATCTCCCACTTTATACGACTTATTGGATTTTTCGAAAGTGATGGTTCCATATTCATCAGAGCCTGCCATGTAATCAAACGTGGGCTCTCCAATTACGAATGCATTTGGCTTATTGAGCGTAAGTGCCTTCGAGCCTGAGTCAGTGATCAGGCGGCCCGGGTAATTGCTATTGATAATCGTAGTCATTACGGTTAACGATGGCGCAAAATCATCATACACGGTTTCATTTTTTTCACCGCCAATTTCAATGTACTGACAGTCCATGAATATGTAACTGCCCACCTGAACATCGGTAAAACCTGGTACGAGGTGCATGATGTTGTAGGTGCCGGTACCTCCACCGCTAAATATTTCCATGTTCAATCCAGCCGCTTTCAACATCTCATAGGTTTGGATGACAGGTTCAAAGTTTCTTAGTGCTTGCTCTTTACGTTGTTGAAAACCTGCCACGTGCTGTACATTGCCATCGTAAGCCAAAATACCTCGAAACTTAAGATTAGGCATTCGATCAATCAACTTTGCCAGGGATATAGCAGGGGCACCTGGTATAACACCGGATCTTTTGATGACGTCAATATCCATCACTACGTCAGCAACAATACCAGCGGCCTTAGCGGCATCCTGCAAGTCCTGCGCATTTTGAGGGTTATCAATGGCCTGTATGAATCCTTTGTATTTTTTTCTCAGCTCCATTGCTTTCTTGATCTTAGGTACGGTAATATTCACGCCCGTCATGAGGACCTGACTGATGCCATTGTCCAACATGGCTTTCGACTCACTAAGTTTTGCAGCACAAATGCCTACTGCCCCCGCATCCATCTGCATCTTGGCAATAGCCGGACACTTATGTGTTTTTACATGAGGACGAATGCCGATGCCAGTTCCCTTTAAGCGAGTATGCACTGTGTTGATGTTCTTTTCCATTTTGTCGAGATCAACACAAAGTGCAGGGCTGTCCAATTCCCATTTTGATTTGCCAATGTCAGAACTTGGCACTTCATTTTTACCAGTGGCCAGAAATGAGGGTAGCATTAAAGCAGCCGCTCCAGCAACCGGTGCCGCCTGCAGGAACTTTCTTCGATTCAAAAGATTTGTCATGGCTTAATATTTTGTGGTGGTTATTCCATTTGGAGTTGTTTGTTGCGTATTTAATTGCCCTTAAAATTTTTTGCAGAAAGACCATTCAAATCCCATACAATTTTACCAGCACGAATGGTAAGCTCTGATTCGAATTTTCGTGTGCCATTAATTTTATTTCCACCGGCATCGATGAAGCCATAGTTTCCCGTTAAGATGCTGATGACAGCAATGTCGGCAACAGAGCCTTCGGTGAGTGAGCCAAGGTCGTTTCGTTTTAATGATTGTGCGGCATTCCACGTGGCATGTTGAATAACATCAGGCACTTCCATGCCCATGTTCAAATATTTCGACATGATGTTGAGCATGTTTTTCATTCCTGAATTCATGCTGAAGCGATGTAAGTCTGATCCGAATGTATTGGGAGCTAGCCCTTGTTGCAGCGAAGGCATGGCTTCACTAAACCAAAATCCGAAGCCCCCATGACCAACATCAAATAAAACCCCTTTCTTCTTTGCTTCTAATACAAAAGGTCTCACTTTACCCTGATCATCCACCACCGATTCACGCTCCGTAATTTTTTCAAACGAGTGAGTGATGATATCACCGGGGCGCATTTTATTTAATTGATCTTCCAATGAATAGTGTGGAAGGTGACACTCCACGAGCATGGGCACATTGGCCATATTGCCGGCTTCCAATGCACGATCAAAAGGAGCCCAATCTTTTCCTTCGTAGTGACCGATTTTAATTCCAACGATGATGTCAGAATATTTTTGAACGGAAAGTGCAGTCATTTGCGCATTCATGTCATTGACATCTTCCTGATCTGGATTGCCAATCATGCCAGACCCCGCAATGTTTAAAAAAGCAAGAATTCGTGTTTGTGATTTATCGATCACGTTGCTTTTAAAAGTTGGAAAATTTCTCCACCCCGATGTTCCTGCATCCACTACCGTAGTTACTCCTGATTTAAAACTAAAATCATCAGGGGAGACGCTATAAATTCCATCGGCAAAGATGTCGGGTTTACTTCCGACAAACACGTGGGTATGCATGTCAATGAATCCGGGTGTTACCAGTAATCCCGTAGCATCAACCACTTTTTTGGAGTGTGTTGCAGGAATGTCTTTTGCCACTTTACTGATTTTACCTTCGGTAATAGCAACATCCATTTTCGTATCAATCTTATTTTTCGGATCGATAACATGACCATTTTTTATAAGCAAGTCATACTGCTGAGCATGCACGCAAAGTGATGTGCTGATAAAAAGCAGAATGGAAAGAACAATTCGCATGTTTACTTTTTCTGAAGTTCGGTTTCCCAGGCGGGAGCACTAATTCCATTGAGATCCCATACAATTTTTCCTGCGCGCACGGTCAATTCTGCTTCAAGCTTTTGTGTGCCTTTGAGTTTTGTTTTTCGGATATCCATAAAACCAAAATCACCCTTACGCAGATTAAGTACTGCCACATCCGCTTCGGTACCTACACTTAGGTTTCCGTATTGAGGTTTATTAATAGCGTTGGCAGGATTGACGGTTGTTCGAATAATCACATCCTGTAGCGACATACCCATGGTCAGAAACTTGGACATCACATTGCATAAGTCTTTCATTCCTCCATTCATACTGTCGGTATGCAGATCGGTACTGATTACGTTGGGAAGAAATCCTTGCTGAATGGCCGGTATCGCCTGACGCCATGAAAATGCGCCACCCCCATGACCAACATCAAAGATGATCCCACGCTTCTGGGCTTCAAATACAAATGGTTTCACTTTTAAGTTTTCATCAACAACCGTCTCGCGGTTAGCAGGTCCATAAGCAAACGTATGTGTAAACATATCACCGGGACGAAGGTGCTTCATGAATAAGTCTTCTATGGAGTTGGTTGGATTGTGTTCTCCAAAGTCAACCATGACTGGAACATTGGCAAGTTTACCAGCTTCTACCGCACGATCTACTTGTGTAAAGTCTCCCCAATAGTGTGCTGATTTTATACCCACGAGTATTTCCGGAAATAGTCGATTGATCATATACGCAGTTTGCTGCGGGTTCATGTCGTTGTTATCCTGTTCTTCAAAGCGGCTCGCCATGCCGGTTCCAACGATGTTGAGCAGTGCTAGTATGCGTGTCTGACTTCTATCGATGGTTTGTTTTTTGAAATCACGAAAATTCCTCCAGCCTGAACTGCCCGCATCCACTACGGTAGTAACACCCGCCCTAAAGGTAAAGCCATCGGGAGATAAACTTGTAAATCCATTAGCGATATAAGCATCGGGTGCATTTCCCTGAAAGGCATGCACGTGCATATCAATGAGACCTGGTGTAACATAATATCCGGTTACATCCACAACAGTTTTTGCTTTTTGTGGTGAAATGTTTGGAGCCACCTGATAAATCTTACCGTTGGTGATGGCCACATCCATCTTTGAATTAATTTGATTTCTCGGATCGATAACGTGACCGCCTTTGAGAAGAAGATCAATTTCTTGTGCATAAACCGATCCACTGCAAAAAATAATTAAGCAGACCGCCAATGTCGTTAGGAGCAACTTGTTGAGTTGAAGTTTCTTCATAATTAAAGTATTTTTGAAAATAAAATTTTATGTTGCCAACGGAGGTCCTGACGGAACCACAATGCGTTCACGCTTACTCTTATATTTATATTTGGTTGCCGTGAATTTCGCTGTTCTGTATTCCCCCATATAAATTTCTCCGGAAAATGAATCGCCAGAAAGCGTTCCGGAGAAAATAAAAGGCACATGATCAGCATCCCCTCGTTCTACACTGCGAAGTATAATTTTATCTCCTTCAATGGTGCCAACCAGATCGCGCACGGTAAATTCACCTTTATGTGATCCCACAATCCAATTGCCATCTTGTTCTAAGTTAAGCATGTGTTTACCCTTGCTGCTGAAGAACTCGATGTTTGCTTCCCAGCGGCCAGTAAGTATGGCAGCAGGCGCTTTCATGGTATCCGATTTTGCAACTCTCTTTTCGGTAAGGATTTCGAAAATGCGGTCGGCTACAATTTTATCATTTCCTGGTTGCATCTGGCCGGTAGTAATCTGAACTGATGTCTTGTTGTCATTGGTTTCACTGCCAATGGCAATACGAGGCTTGGTTCTGGCCGTTATCTCTGCAAGATCTTCACCGGTAAGATTAAGCTTGTCAGCATCCCACATGATATTGAGTACAGGCGATTTATTCGAAAGCTCGGTGGGTTCGAATATCGCAGAAGTCACTCCCGTAATGGTCGTTACTTTTTTGGAAATAGTATTCAAATACGAAAGCCATGTCTTCCATTCGGCAGCGTGATCACGTTTCTTCCATGTTTCCACAGCAGCCATCATCCCAATCATTTCTTCACGACCCACTTTATTATCGCGTCCCGGACCGTGGTGTGGTGAACTTGCCTGCCATGCCGACATGAGGATGTCTTTTTGACCCAGTAACAATCCTGCGCATTGTGGTCCGCAAATCGCTTTACCACCACTATAGCAAACTATGGTGGCGCCCTGTTGGAGATGAATATTCGGTATGGTGAGCACTTCGGCAGCGGCATCTACCAGTATCGGAATGTTTTTTGGTTTTGCAATTTTTGCAATTGCTTCTGTTGAAAGGGGTTGGCCAGGTTGTGATGCACCATAGGCCATTACATAAATCAGGGCTGTTTTTGAACTCAATGCTTTTTCTAATTCCTCAATCGTATCAACTGTAATCACCTTCACTCCAATGTTTCGGATAGCGTGATCATAGGTGTTTCGAGAATGCCTGGGGATTACCACTTCCGTTTTTTCAAAGCCTGCAAGGTCAGGAATGCGAACCAGTTTCTCAGGATTTCCTCCTGTGACACACGCTGCAGTTACGTGTTTCATGGCTGCCGCACATCCTGCAGAAACCATTCCCCACTCGGCACCAGTAAGTTCAGCAAGCCTGCGACCAATACCATCTGCCAGTTCATCATACTGAACAAAGTTTTGTGAAGCAGCTTCCATGGCAGCGCGCACTTCTGGTCGTTCAATGGAGCCACCGATAATGGTAAATGTTCCTCGGCAGTTAATGATTGGCTCTACTCCAATCGACCGGAAAATATTTTGTTGTGGCTCATCTTTTAAATCTGGAAGTAGAGCGCCATCTGCCGTATTGGCAAATGCAGATTGAAAAGGGAATATGGTACCGGCCAATGGTATCAGGGCAAGATTCCTTAGATGTTCTCTCCGTTTCATAAGATTAAGTTTGATAATTTACAATAAGTTAACGTGTTAATAAATCACTACAAAGCCATTGGTGTAATTGCTGAAAAAAACAACCAAAGTGTGAAGCCGGATAGATGAGAAAACCTTATTTTTTTATAACAAAGGCTTGGATGGGATTGCCTACTGAACCAACCAACAGCGTAGTTTGTGAAGGACCTGTAATGGTTTTGATTTCGCGTACATCGCCCTTGAGAATAATTCCAGATTTCTGATTGGGAAGATATTCGAAATTTCCCTTCCCCTTATTGATGAACACCATTCCGCGACTTGAACTGTTACGACCCAAGCGAACACGCACATAGGATTCATTTCCTCCCATAATGATATCGGGTAATCCATCCCTATTCACATCCGTAGAGGCGATCGCATAAACCGGTGACCATTGTGCTTGTGTTGGCAATTCTTTTTTATCGAAGGAGGTGCCTTTATTTTCAAAAAAGAGCGTATGCAATTCATTTGCTTTTAGAACTACGGTATCCGTTAATTCCCCGGCAGTAAAAATTTTGTCAATGGTTGCGTTGGCATAAGAAAGATAATCCGGGAAACGTTGCTTAAGAAAATTCACCTGGCCGAGAGCTTCATCACGACTTGCGTAGGGATAGGATACTCCATTGATGAAATAACAGAAGAACGGATCAACTTGCCCATCAAAATTGAAGTCTTTGAAGATCATTGTGGCTGGATGCTGTGCTGAAACTCCAAACTGATTATTTGTTCCGGCATTGCCAGCAACCAAATCGAAATCGCCATCGTTATCAAAATCATTTACTTCAAGGCAATTCCACCAGCCATTGTTAGCGTAAGGAAACCATTGCGAAGTTTCATCTTTGAATTTCCCTGAATGATTTATCCAAACTTGAATAGGCATCCATTCTCCGGCAAGAATTAAATCAGAAAATCCATCTTTATTCAAATCAATCACCTTTGCATCAGTAACCATTCCTGTATACTGAAGGCCGGGTGCAAGTTCCTCTGCTTTATTAGTGAAGTTTCCTTTGCCATCATTAATCAAAAGGAAGCTCCTTGGATTGACCGGATATTGTGCGGGGGTAATTCTTCCTCCCACAAACACATCAAGATCTTTATCACCATCGGCATCAAATGAAACAGCAACTGATCCAGCTTCTGTTTCAAGAGGCAAAGCCCCAACATCCTTTTTGAAGTTTCCCTTACCATCATTACGATAGAGTCGATCTTGTAACAATGGATCGCTCATATTATAAAGATAGCCGCCACCAACAACGTATAAATCTAAATCACCATCGGCATCAGCATCGAAGAACATGGCATTCTCATTTTGATAAACGGTATCGGAAGCAAATGAATTTTTTAAATCCGTTTTGAATGATCCGTTTTTCTGTTGTAGGAGTAGCGCACTACTTTGTCCCTTAGGGCCTCCGATAAAAATATCTTCAAGTCTATCTCCATTTACATCACCGGTTGCCATTTTAGGACCTGTATAGGAATACATGTGAGGAAGCAGCAATTGTCTTTTGAAATCATTAACCGCTGTAGGTTCATGTCTCCAACTGATAAGATTTACGGAATCAAACAATGGCTTAGTTGTTTGAGCAAGGGTAAGAATTACGTTTTGTTTGGCATCTTCAATGATCGGACTAATTTCTGATCCTGCTTTTATATTTTGGATGCTCTGCTTTTTTCCATTCGGCCAGATAATACTTATGGAGTCAAGTTGAGGGCCTTTGCCCAGGCCAATGGAAATAGATGACATCATGGATGATTCATAACCTCGCACAGGAGAAAATTCAATATACTGAGTATTCCCTCCGGTGTAGGCCAAAAGTTTCGTTCCAACGACATTCCTTCCGGGATTTTTCTTCAGCAAATCAATTTTAACATAATTAGCCTGTTGCTTATCGGCACTTGTATTTTTGTAAATGATCGATGTTGTATTCATACCATTCACCACCAGGTCCTGGTCACCGTCATTATCCAGATCTGCATAGGCAGCACCACTCGATTTATTTTTTTTGGTGATTCCCCATTCCTCGGTTTTGTTGGAAAAGGTCAGGTTGCCATTGTTCTTAAATAAATAATTGCCTTCGTTAATCGATGGCATGTTGTTTAATATGATCTGCACACTAACAGGCACTCCTGTTTGCCGCGATTTGAGTTGTTCATCAACGGTAAATTTTAAGAACTGCATGTTTGTATAGTCCTTTTCATAACCGTTGCTTACATAAAGATCTTTCCAACCATCACCATCAAAATCATTGAATAAGGCTGACCAACTCCAATCGGTATTCGAAATTTCAGCGAGTTGTCCGATCTCAGAAAATGTGCCATCGCCATTGTTGAGCTGAAGCATATTGCGGGTAGTTTGTTCATGAAACCCGGCACCTATCAGCAATTGATATTTATCATAGTTATCATCACCGGATGAAAGTTTGATGCGTTCATTGGAGGCAGGTAACATATCAAGCGTATAGATATCAGTGAGCCCGTCATTATTGATGTCGGCCACATCGGATCCCATAGAAAAAAGGGAAACATGATCAGTAGCTTTTTTAATGGTGTTATTGAATGTTCCATCACCATTGTTCATATACAAATAATCTTCTTCGTTGAAGTCATTGGAGATATATAAGTCCAGCAGGCCGTCTTTGTTCAAATCACTTACGGCTACTCCTAAACCAAAACTCAGCACATTGCTGATCAAGCCTGCCTGTTCAGATACGTTAACAAACTTTCCATTTTGATTTTGATACAGCTTGCTTCCGAATTTATTGCTCTTTTGTCCTTTAGCATTGTTGAGCAGAATGTTAAATCCGGCATAGCGTTGCAACGAGTGGTTGAGCACGAATAGGTCGAGATCATTGTCATTGTCGTAATCAAAGAAGGCCGCCTGGGTAGAGTAGGAGGTGTCGTCTATTCCATAATCGGTAGCTTTTTCGGTGAAGGTTAAATCCTTATTGTTGACAAACAAAAGATTTTTGCGAAGTAATGAATCACCCATAGCAGAGCGGCATACATACAGGTCAAGCCATCCATCCTGATTAATATCCGTGAAGGTAACACCGGTTTTCCATCCTTCGGTAGCTCCCACGCCAGCTTTATCCGTGATGTCTTCAAATTTGAAGTTTCCTTTGTTGAGATAAAGTTTGTTTGATTTTTGATTGGCACTAAAGTAAATATCCACCAATCCATCGTTATTTATATCACCAACGGCAACGCCACCACCATTGAAAAAATAGCTATATTTTAAAATGTGATTATCTGCGTTTTGTACTACTTCATTGTTGAATGTAATACCGGTTTCATCGGAAGGTAACTCCACAAAGAGAGTATCCTTCGCAGGTTTTGTGCATTGATTAAATAAGACACCAACCGATATCAGCCCTATCACCAAAAAGACTTTCTTATTCATTGTATTAATTCTTTGCACTTAGATAATTTGATAATCTGGACAGTAATCTAAGTGGATCACTATTTACGGGAAGATTTTCTCCTTGAGCATTTTGTTTGTACACCTGAATGCACCAGTTTGGAACTGTTTTATCCAATGATTTCTCTTTCCATTGCTCCAGAAGTTTCACACCGTTGTCTTCCATTCCACTTTTTCTTAAGGCAAAGGCGTTGACCAGCAAATTGGCATTGCTAATCATTGTCTTTTCTGTATTCAACGATGAATAGATTTTATCAGCTTCTGATTTCTTTTTCATTTTCTCTAAACACACAGCGTTGAGAAAACTTTCAAAGCGATCATCAATATCTGAATCATAGGGTTTTCCTACGCCAAGGTTTTCGGGCCATAGTCTGGCTTTTTCAATATTGGATATGGCTTGAGTATATTTCCCTTTCTCCATATTTTCAAATGCCATCATCAACAACGATTCGCGGTAGAGTTGACGGCCCTCTGTTGCACCTTCGTTCGGTAAAAATGTTTTACCGGTAAGTATTCTCAAGCTACTTGTATATTGCTTATTTAGCAGGTAGCATTTAGCTAATAAAAATGTGAGGCCATCATTATTTGAAAAGCGTTTTTGATAGTCAATCGCAATAGCCAATGCCTTTTGTTGGTTACCGGTGTTGAGATAATGATTGACTAATAATTTTCCATAGCGCCACTCATTCTTATCCAATTGTGATGCTTTGATCAAATTTTGTTCTTCATCAGCAGGAAACAGGGATGCTTTTGCCGCGTAAAATGGAGTAAATTCTGGATTACCGCATTGTTGAAACAATTCCTTGGTCTTGTCTATGTTTCCCGCATTCCAATGGATAAGGGCTAAAAAGTATTTAGGTTTCCATGTTGCAGAGTTTTGAATCGCCCACTCCATCACATCTGCAGCATGCACACGGTAAGGAAATATAAGTGTGGTTGAAGATTGATCGGCTTGCGCAAGCACCGATGAGTATGATGGGTCATTATTCTTCTTTAGCAAATATGCTTGCCAATATAGAATTTCTGCTTGCTGCGGAGCTTGCTTCAGAATGACGAGCGCATCTTGATAGCGATGGATGGTTTGATACCAATCCGCAAGATGAAGGAAAACCTCATCGGTCATTTCCTGCCTGATTTGTTTTGAGAAATCCTGTGCTGAAGAAATATTCCACAAAAGTTTTTCTGCATTTACAAAATGACTTAGCGGATTGATCGCTAAAATTTTATCAAATGAAGACATTGCTTTTTCTTTTTCTCCTTGCACACGATGTATGGTAGAAATGACTTGCCAGGCATCGATATTTTTAGGATGCTCACTAATGGCTTTCTGAGCATAATCAAAACTCTTCTTTAACTGATTTTCTCTGAAATGCAACTTCGCTAATTCAGTGTACGAAGCGCTACGATATTCCGTAGATGCCGAGGCTACACCAAAGGCATCTTTCGCATCAACGATGTGGTTCGTTCCTACATTCGCTAAACCGTATGCGAAATTTGCTGCCGGATCATAGGTGTTTATACTCAATGCCTCCAGCGCCAATTCACGCGCTTTTTCATAATTCATTTTCCTTAGCTGCAGAAAAGACATTTCAGTAAGTGCGGGTAAAAAATACGGGTCCTTCGAAACACATTCTAAAAATTTGTTTTCAGCTTTTGTATAGTCTCTGGTTTGCAATGCTCCTTTGCCGAGCGTGTAAAGCGCATAGGGTGTATCCCATTTGTAATCAGCCGGTAATGCAACAGGTCTCGAAAGACTATCAGCAGCAGGATTTGCATCAAAAGTAAACTTGTCGCCAATGGCTATGGTTATTTCTTTAAGATCGCCCGACCATTGTATCGAGTCTTTGTAAATCTGAAGTGGAATAAAAGAGATTTTTCGTTCTATGATTTTCTTGTCACCACTGGAAATGGTGAGCGTTTCATTTAGTGTTTGTAGCGGTGAGAATAACCACTTAAGATATCCATCTTCGGCTTTAAGATTTAATGATCCGTATGGATCTGCTTTCACAACTCCCTTTGTTCCTTTTATTGGGAACCAATATTCTGTCCACACATCAGTTGCGTAAGGAGTAAACCCACGGTGTTTAAAGGGTGTGTAGATACTCCCCTCGGATGATTGATTGAATAATCTTCCGGATTGTACCTCTACATATTGACCATCGATATCTGATAATAGATTTTCCCAAATCATACCTTGGCGGGAAAGGCCCCAGATCCAGATTTTCTTTCCAGGCTTTTCATCATACAATGAGAAGTGTCCCATGCCAAAGTCTTGATCGTGGTAAAATGATGCAAAGAAATCGGTGTAACTGCCGAAAACATGGTAAGACTTGTAGGTTCCAAAATTGTTTTGCTCATAAAAGGAAATATTCTTTTTATTCTCTTCATTGATTTTCCAGCTGGCGTATTCACCTTCGTGACCGATATAGCGAGTTCCAGGAAACACAAACTCCAGGTTTCCTTTCGCAGGCATGCCTACGTTCATCCATGTGTAGTATGGTTGTTCTAAATGATTTCCGTTGTGCCAGGTGGAACGTGTAGTAAAGTAAGCCTTGTCGGAGGGCAGATTTATTTCAATGGTCCAGAAAGTCTGAGTGAGTTTATCAAATGTACCTACATAGCAGCTTACGCTTCCGTCAGGTTTATTTTCTATTCTATAATCCACCGGTGTTGCACAATTAGGTGTATGCCCGATGATACCATAATTAGGTTCAATTCCACCGCTGGTCCAGGGACCACGCATGGCTACATCGCGAAACTTTATCACCTGATTATTATAGATGAATGGAAGTCCGGTTGATTTTTCCCAGGCTGACCAAATTTTCCCTCCTATCTCTGGCAAAACCATCAATTTGATGTATTGATTTTCAAGTTCAACCACCTTCCACTGCTTATCAACAGGCTTACTAGTGAAGCCATCAAACCGGAAGTATGGGTAGATCAGACTTTTGGACGGAATAGGGTTGGGGTCGCTGAAAGGATACGTCCTGAATGTTTTGCTGCTTTCCTTTATTGATGATGGGGACTGCGCATTAAGAAGGTGAAAGATCATTAAAGAGAACAGCGTGAGGCAGATTTTTTTCATAATAATGGACTGATATGCTAACAGATAATGGACAGTAATTTAAGAACCTTTCCATAGAGTTGACCCAATTAATTAATTAATATTTGTTTTTTTTCAGGCGGCAATTGAATGACAAACTCACTAAAGAATCTTTACTTTGTGACATACATATATATTGATTTGATTCGCTATGATATTGAACTTCATTTGGAATACCAGCCCCGATATTTTCTCATTTGGACCATTTCAGCTTAAATGGTTGACCGCTTTATTGGTGGTTGGAATTTTGGTTGGAAGAACCCTTCTATTTTTTATTTGTAAAAAGGAGAGTGCTAATCTTAGCGAAGCGAGATCGGTTTTTAATTTTACTTTGATTGGAGCGATACTAGGCGCACGTCTTTTTTATGTAGCCTTTATGGAGCCTGATATTCTTTTCAATAAACCAGCTCAGATTCTTTTCCCTTTCGAATTTAGCAAGGGTTTTAAGTTCGTAGGCATTGGCCAGTTTTCGATGCTGGGAGCGATTGCTGGTGTAATCATAATCTTGCTTATTTATGCCAGGCTTAAACGCAGACCGTTTTTATGGTTGCTCGATAAAGGGTTACTTCTTTTACTCGTGATCATAATTTTTATGCGTATCGGCAACTTGTTTCAATCTGAGTATTTCGGCAAACCGACCGATTCACCAACAGGTATTTTGGCGGTTAATAAAGTAGAACTGGGTTTGCTAAAAGTACCCTGCTGTGCCATGCGAAATCCTAATGGCGAAAACCCGCTTGATACGGTTTCAGTGAAGAATGGAAAGGCAATGCTTCATGATGGCGTAGGCTATGAGCCACTGATAGCTTATATCTTCTTTAAAGATGGAGCCACCGAACAATTGGTGAATGAGTTTCTGATTGGTGATGTTAAAACGTATTTATTTGAATTGTCGGATCAGATTTTTGAGCCTGGAACAGAGCCTTTGCACTACACCATTTTTGTTGATACAGCTAATAATTACATCGCACGCATACAAACGATTGGTTTAGCGCGGCATCCTCTTCAACTTTATGAGGGAGCTATATTTCTTCTTTTATTAATAACGTTGATCTGGTATTGGAAAAAGCACGTTAAGAAACTTCCGGCAGGAAGAATGGCAGGTTTGTTAATCATATCAATCAGCGGAATCCATTTCATAATCGAATTCATGAATGTGTTAACCAGACCACTGTTTAAGAGTGTCCCGTTAACAATAGATCAGTATATCTGTCTTCCAATTTTCTTACTTGGAATTGTGCTACTAGTCACTTCGTTCAAAAACAAAAAGGTGTAATCGATCAGATACACTAATTTGTTCGAAGTACTACTTGTCTAGTTGAATCGATCTTTCGTTTCCTTGATAGTCAGTAATCGAGACCGCTGAAATTTTTGAAGATAATTTTAATGAACGACTCGAATTGGATAAGTAAGTAGATCCATATTGAAATTCGTGTCGATACTTTCTTCCATCGGTTAACGTAACTGTAGCATAGGCATCATTCTCACCGGGTCGCACATAGTTTGCCGCCAATTGATCCATATAAGATTTTGTTTTGCCCGAGTTATTTCCAACAACAATTACGCCTTGCCCATTAGCCAGAATGATTTTAACCATTCCTTTTGAATCGTGATCTGATACGAAACCGCTTATGGAATTATGTATTGGAATGAAATTTCCTTTTCCATCTCCTTTTAATAAAAGCCCGATCATGGCATCGTCTCTGCCAGAGAGCACCTCGGGTGAATAAGAGTTGCCGCTAAGAAGTACATCAAGATTTCCATCATTGTCGAAATCTTCTGTGATCATTCCGTAGATGGGTCCGAATTGCGCCAACAGCGGAAGTGCTTTCATTTCGAATTTTCCATTGCCCATATTTTCCAGGTAGCTACTTTCAAAAGTCTGGCTGCACACAACGTAGGCATCGTCTAATTCTTCAGGCAAGAATGATTGTTCGAAAGTAGCATCTGCGTAGGCTGTAAATGTTCTAAACCTTCCACGCATGGAATTTATCTGATCGATAAGAATGTCTCGCGGATGGCCAACGTAATTTACACCTTGCATATAGTAGCTCATGATCGGATCAACGCGGCCATCATTATTAAAATCCTTTGCGTGAATGCAAAGAGGTTCCTTTGCACTGGCTTTGAAATGACTATTCAAACCGAGGTTACCAGCTAAATAATCGATGTCACCATCCATATCAAAATCACCGGACGCAAGAGAATTCCACCAGCCCGATGAGTTTTTAATGTCTTTGGCTTTTTCAAATTTCCCCTTGGTGTTTCGGTAAAACCGGATTGGTAAAAACTCACCGGTAATGATCAGGTCAATCCATCCATCATTATCGTAGTCACTCCATAAAGCAGCGCTGATCATGCCTGATTGACTTATATCGGGAATGATTTCCCGTGTGGCGTTTGTGAAGTGCGGATTTCCGTTTTTGCTGTCATTGCGTAATAAGAAACTTTCTGAAGGCATTGGATATTTACCAGGGGTAACTCGACCGCCCACAAAAAGATCAAGATCACCATCGCGATCATAATCAGCAGCGACTACACATGAACCACTTGATGTTTCTAAAGGCAATGTGTTTTGAGCAATGCTAAAATTTCCTTTACCATCATTAATAAAAAAACGATCCTGATAGATAGGAGCGTTGCTTGTCTGCTCGGTGTCGCCACTGGAAATGTATAGATCAAGATCTCCATCAGTATCCGCATCAAAGAGCAAGACGCCTGTATCTTCTGCCAGGCTATCAATACCCGTGGAGTGCTTACGAGTAAATTTTCCTTCCATGCTTTGAATAAATAAGCCACCTGAATAAGTTGCCGCACCACCGATATAGAAATCCTCCAGCCTGTCACCATTAACATCGCCAACGGCAATGCCCGGTCCGTAACGGGAGTTCATGTGAGGTATGGATGGCTGCACTTTAAAATCTATAAAAGAATTTTCTTTATGCTCAAAATCGATTCCTGTCTCATTGTCTGCTGTTTTGAAAAGAGTTTTTATTGACGGTGTAATTTTTTCTGTTCTTTTGCCTGCATCTTTGTAAGACACTTTAATGAGTTGGTTTGTTTTTGTGTTAGTAAGCAATTGATATTTTCCATCGGGCCAGATAATTTCCAGGCTATCAACAATATTATGCTGACCTAGACCGAAATGTAAAAATGGTTCTACAGTTGAAAGATATCCCCGGAAGGGTGAAAAATATTGATACTGTAAAGTTCCTTTTGTTTTTAGATAGACTTTTGTTCCAAAGCCTTCCCAATTTTTTTCAGAACCTTCGAAAGCAATTCGTAAATAGTTCGATTGACCTTTTTTATCGTTTGCTTTGCTTTCTAAAAGTGAAGCTTCGCCATCAATATTATTAGCCACTAGATCAAGGTCACCATCATTATCCAGATCAGTATATGCAGCGCCATTGGAGAAAGTGGGTTCTGTTAAACCCCACGATGAGGATTCATCACTAAAAGTAAGATCACCTTTATTTTTGTAGATGTAGTTATGAATTTTTATTCCGGGCAATTCATTTAGCAATGCCTGGCGTTGTTCTTTGTCAGCAGTGGGCAAGCCCATGTTTTGTTTTTCATCACCATACATGATAAAATCCAGATTCGTGATGTCTTTTCCATATCCGTTGGTGATGAACAAATCCTTGAGGCCATCATTATCATAGTCGGCAAACAAAACGCTCCAACTCCATTCTGTGGCTTCTACACCTGCTAATTGACCAATTTCACTAAACGTGCCATTGCCATTATTGAGTTGTAGTGTGTTGCGAACATATTGGGGTTCATAACCTACGCTTAGCCCATGTTCAAATTCATCATACCCGTTTCCGCGTGGTGTAAGTTTCCATCGCTTGTTGTCTTCGGGTAACATGTCTACCACGGCAATGTCCACCAGTCCATCATTGTTATAATCGGCAACATCGTTGCCCATGCTGTTAAACGTCTGGTGTTTGAGATAGCCGGATGCCTGGTTGGTGAAGGTACCATCCTGGTTGTTGATCCAGAGAAGATCGTTGGTGATAAAATCGTTGGAAGCATAGATGTCGGGCCAACCATCATCATTAAAATCAGAAACCGACACACCCAGGCCAAAACCTTCAATTAAAATTCCAGCCTCTCTTGTTACATCCGTAAAGGTGAGATCTCCGTTATTTCTGAATAGTTTGTCATTGGATGCGGCTTCGCCATTCACAACCTTAGGTCTGGAAGCATTACGACTATAACTGACGAAGGAGTTGCGTAAATGATACATGTCAAGATCTCCATCAAGATCATAATCGAAGAACACACTTTGTATTCCGAAGCCTTTATCGTTCAGTCCATATTTTTCTGCCTGTTCGGTAAATGTTAAATCGCCATTATTAATAAACAGCATATTGGCCCGTTCACTTTCCGGTGTATTGCGATTGCCGCCAACACTGATGTAGATGTCTTTGAAGCCGTCTTGATTGATATCTGCCATAGCAACACCACTTGCCCAGGTGCGTGTTGTTACCTGCGCGCTTTCAGTAATGTCTTCAAATTTCAAGTTGCCTTTGTTGATGTATAGTTTGCTGGAAGTCATATTACCACTGAAAAATAGATCCTGAAGTCCGTCATTGTTGATATCTCCTACAGCTACTCCGCCACCATTGTACATATACTCAAAATCGATAACTGAAAGTGAGTCTGCGTAGGTAATTGTGTTTGAGAAATGAATGCTCGATTCGATAGGACTTACTGCTTTGAATAATGACTCAGAATCAGGTTTGCAGGATAACAGCAGTACAGAACAAAAAACGAGTAGAAGTATTTTTTTCATCATGAAGCGTAAACGCCTATAAAAATAAAAGGCCAGTAAATTTACTGACCTTTTATTTTAAGAAACAGGGATTTTAATTTTTATCCCACCAGAGTGGAGTAGTGATCTTGTCTGCCCCTCCTAACAAAGGCACTGCCTTGTCAACCTCCTTGCCATTCGTAACTTTTTCATCGGTGATGAACGGAATGCGTCTAATCCAGTTGTTGGTAGGCGCATTGATATTCGCAGCCGTTGGTAAATCCGTGTTATCGGATTGTACAACCGGGTAAAGCTTGAAAGCTCTGCTTCTTCGGATATCTGCCCATGCTTCAACGCCTTCAGGGAACAAGGCCAGCCATTTTTGAATAGTAATCTGCTCTTTTTGCAGGTCAGTAGTGCCGCCAAATTTTATAGGAGCAGTTGAAACAGCAGGTGAATTCTGTGCATCCCCGGGTGCAATTGGTGTTGCAGAACTGTTGATATATGCAGTAATAGCCGCTGCATCGTTGATACCCCACTGATTCATGGATTCAGTGATACCATTATTGTAATATGTTTCAGCGGTTCCGCCACCCATGTTCCAGCCTAGCAGCACACCTTCAGCACGTAAGAACCACGCTTCTGCTGTTGCCATTACATTGGATGGAGTTTCCATGCTACCTGCCTTGGATTTGTCCCAGCGAGGTCCCTTATTCGAATTGTTAGCAGCCAAATTAAGGGGAAGTGCCATAGCAGCCGCTGAAAGACCGTTACGGAGACCATCATAGTTACTGGTGCCTGCAGCAGGGGAGTAGAATACACCTATGCGTGGATCGTTATAGCCTTTCAGTACAGACTCCATGGTTGAACTCATCCGGAACTCGTTCCAGTCCATTACTGTCAGTCCATTGAAGTCATCGCCTTTAAGCGTTCTGAAAATCAAAGCATCATCACCAGGGCTATCGGTTAAAACACCTCCGTTTGCTCCTGCTACAGCAGCTTCTCCTTCTGTTTTAGCTCTCGCAGGATCTACCTTTGAAATGCGGATAGCAAGACGCAGCCTTAACGTGTTTGCAAATTTGATCCACTTGTTTACATCTCCACTGTAAATGAGATCGAATGATCCATAAGGTACTTTAGTCTTATTGGCATTCAACGTGGTGACTGCAGCAGCTAATTTCTTGAACATATCATCATAGATCTTATCCTGGGCATCATAGGGTACTCCGCCAGTTGTTGGATCGACCACTTGACCAGCGTTGAAATAAGGCACAGGTCCCCAGGTGTCAGTGAGACGATGGAATGAGTATACCCACATGACCTGAGCGATGGCATACTCAGCAGAAGCAGGATCATATCCCTCAAATAGTGTTTGCAACTGCGGCACCACTTCACTGTAGATCGGGTTCCATGCTGCGCGAATCCAGTCCATACGGATTACCAAACGATCAGAAGGGAAATACGTGGTAGTATTGGAAAAATACTGACAGTACTGATCGTGGAAAAGATTCTGGGCAATCTGGTAGTTCCAGCCGTTATTGGTGGCTGTAGACTGAGCTTTAGAGAACAGGAAGGGAAGCTGAGAAGTTTCCAGCTTTGAAAGTGCATTCTTGTTGGTATTAATGTCATCAAATTCAGAAGTACACGACACCACCAGTACGATGCTGAACAGAAGCAGATAGCCTCCATACATTCTTAACAGGTTTATTATTTTTTTCATAGTAATTTTCATTCTTATTAAAGTTTTAACGGGCTTAGAAAGTTAACTGGAGGTTGAATCCTAAACTACGTGTTGATGGCAATGTTCCATAAGAAATACCCTGCCAGTTACCGTTACCCAAAGACATATCAGGATCGAAATTCATTTTACGTTTCTCTAATCCTGGAATATCCAGTTTGGAATATCCTCTGTAAAGCCAAAATAGATTTCTTGCAATTGCTGAAATCCGAACCACTTTGAATACGGAGTTTTCAGGCACTGGTACCGAGTATCCAATGGATAATTCACGTACTCTGAAGCTGGTAGCATCATACGTAAAGAATTCAGCTGAGCCGTAGCGACCCCCTGATGCAGTGGTCCAGAATGCCTGTGAGTTGATAGCGGTGGTTACATCGCCACCACTTGTATTTTTACCACCCAACATCCAGCCTCCTTCGCGGTAATTACCAGTTACCTCAGGAGCACCGCTAAAAGCAAGGAACATTTCTGTACCATCTACAACAGTTCCACCAACACGTCCATCAACCAACAGACGTAATGAGAAATTGTTATAATTGAAGGTGTTGGTTAAACCCATTGTTGCTTGAGGGTTGAAGTTACCGAGGTATCCTAATTCACCCGAGGTGAGAGAAGATAGCGGCTTTCCGTCAGGAGTAACCAGGTAATTTCCATTGTCATCTTTCTTCCAGTAAAATCCTTCCATATCACCATAGCTTCCTCCCTCCTTAATAAGCGGAGTTGCAGAGCGACCGAAACCACCCGCCAAAGTAAATTGTTTGGTTGTTTCTGTAAGTTCGATAATCTTATTCCGGTTCAGACCCAGGTTAAAATCGATATCCCACTTAAGGGCACCTTCTCTGAGTGGCGTTCCGTTGATCACAAATTCAATCCCCTTGTTCTGGATATTTCCTGCGTTGATGTACTTATTAGAGAAACCAGTTGCAACGGGTACACTGACTTGCAGTAACTGGTTGAAAGAATTGCTCTTATAATAGGTAAACTGTACTCCTAACCTGTTTTCGATAAATTTGGCCTCTAAGCCCAATTCAATATTCTTAACAATTTCGGGTTTCAAATCTGGGATCGCCTGAGTAGCATCTCTGAAAATAAATCCGTTTCTACCACCGGGTGAATAGTTATAGGTGTTATTGCGCAACTGGGCGCGGCCACCATTACCTACTTCAGCATAGCTGGCGTTCAATTTCAAAAATGAAATCGCATCTGGAATGGTAAACAAGTCAGAAAGAATAGCTGACACACCTACAGATGGATAGCTGAATGAGTGAGGACTGGGCAGTGTAGAACTCCAGTCATTTCTTAAGCTGGCATCCAGAAAGATGGCTTCCTTATAGGCTAAGTTTACCTGTCCGAATACAGACTGGGTTTGCACCTGAGAAGCTCCTTCATTGAATACCGGGATGGTAGCGAAGTTCAATCCAAACTTGTTGGTCACGTTCAAGCCATTAGCCGAGTTGTTTACCTGATAATACTGGTTATCCTGAATGATAGCACCAACACGGTAATCGATTTTAAGATCATCGGTCAGGGTGTTTTTACCCTCCAGCATGGTATCAAACCAGTATTGCTGAATATTGATTTCTGATCTTGAATAAGCACCACCTGCGCCTGAAAGACCAACGGAACCTGCGTTGAATTGTCTTGTGATTACATCCGTGTACTTATCCATATTGCCTCTTCCGCTCAGCTTCAACCAATCGGTGATTGCATATTCAGCAGATAAAAAGCCCATGATCCTGTTTCTCACCTCATCGGTTTTGGTGTTATTCACAATCCAGTAGGGGTTCTGATACAATGCCGTGTTGATTACAGGATAAGGGCCTTGTATAGGTACACCAAGATTATCGATCGACTGGTAATAAGTATCAGCATCAGCAACACTTACGTTGCGGGGAATCTGATAGATCGTAAGCGTAGGGCTGAGCGCTGATTCACCGGTTTCATATTTGTTATTAGTATTCTGAAGGATGTAATTCAATTTCGCATCCGTTTTGAATTTTTTACCTATCTGGTTGGAGACGCGCAGGTTAACAGAATGACGGATTAAATCGTTCTTTGGCAAGATACCCTGTATGCTGTTGTTGGTGTACGATAAATAAGTTTGCATCTTATCAGATCCACCGGAAATACCAATCGAGTTATTCAAGGTTACACCGGTTCTGAAAAAGTCCTTCACGTTATTTTCCTGTGCAGAGAAAGGACGTGTTTCACCCATCCAGGAATCTTTGGATGAACCATCCAGTTTAGCACCCCAACTTTCACCAGAATTTTTATTGTATGCGCCTGAATTTCCCTGGCCATACTCATTCTGAAAAGCTGGAAGCACGAAAGGTCTTTCAGTGGTGATACCTGAGTTGATGGATACCGATACCCTGTCTTTTGCACCTTTTTTGGTGGTAATGACAATTACACCGTTACCTGCTGCACTTCCGTAAAGAGCGGCTGCAGAAGCACCACGCAAAATGGTCATTGATTCAATGTCGTCAGGGTTAATATTGGATGCACCATCGGAACCTTGCAAACCACCAAAGTCGCTGCTTATCGTTCCGTTGGTTCCGTTGGTGATAGGCACACCATCAACCACAATCAGGGCGTTGTTGCTACCTTGTATGGAGCGGTTACCACGCAACACGATTCTGGCACCTGAACCCGGACCACCCGAGCCTTGAGTGATGACCGCGTTGGCAACTTTGCCTTGCAGTGAGTTTAATACGTTGTTAGCGTCTCTGACTTCCGTTAACTGTGTAGGCTTTACCTGCTGAGTTGCATAAACCAGGGTTTTTGTCTGCCGGGTAATACCCAGCGCGGTTACTACCACCTCGCTGAGTTGTGTAGCATCATCTGTTAGGGCCACATCAACCACTGACCTTCCCTGAAGGGAAACTTCTTTGGTCACATATCCTATAAAGGAAAAGACCAAAGTGCTGTTAGATACATCGGAAACATTCAAAGCGTAGCCACCATCCGAATCGGTGGCAGTACCAGTAGCGGTTCCCTTTACCAGAACAGAGACTCCTGGCATAGGAGCTCCATCTGTCTCAGAGGTAACCTTACCGGTCACTTTCTGCGCATACACTGACACGCTGAGAAGCATGATCAGGCACGTGAGCTTAAGTAATCGTTTTTTCATAAATAATAGTTGGGTTTTATTAGGATCTCATGCAACTCTGCACGAATCAATGAGGTAAATTAATTTTACTTTCAATAAAAACAAAATTTAATGTGGGAATTGTGTTCGCGCACAGTTAAATTGTGTGCGAAAACAGTAACGATCAATATATTTTAATGATATCCACTAATATTCGAATAAAAGATATTGCAAAAATGGCCGGAGTTTCTGAAGGAACTGTGGATAGAGTTTTGCACAACCGTGGCAATGTATCGGCAAAAGCGCTAACCAAGGTTAGTAATGTCCTTAAAAAGATACACTATAAGCCTAATTTGATAGCACGATCGCTCAGGCGATCCAAACACTTTCGGGTTTCTGTGGTTATTCCAGAACCAAATCTGGATCCCTATTGGGCTGAGGTAAATGCAGGAATCATTCAGGCGATAGGCGAATGGGGCCATTATGGAGTTACCATTGAACCTTTTTTTTATACCCATGATGGAAAATTGTCACTTGAACTAATATCCAACCAGGCGTTAAAGTCGAAGCCCGATGGGATGGTAATAGCCCCCATTTTTTATCCACAGGCCCTTCAGGTTTTTAGCCAGCTGCAAAAAAAAGGTATTCCTTATGTGTTATTCAATACGAATATTCCGGAGTCAAAGCCGTTAAGTTTCATTGGTCAGGATTTGTTTCAAAGCGGAAAACTGGCTGGGCAATTAATGAGTATTGGCCACGAAGCAACCGAAGAGATTGTCATCTTACATATTGGTGAAGATGTAAAGGACTCTGTTTATCTTATAGAGAAGGAGAAAGGATTCAAGGAATTCTATGAGAAGAACATTCACCATCCCTATAAAATAACAAGTCTGAATCTTGATTCGGGTGAAAAATCTTTTAGAAGTAAAATTGAATCCTTGATCTTGAGGGAATCCATCACAGGAATGTTTGTCACCACGTCCAAGGCGGTGTCAACCATTGCTCGTATTTTAGAAGATTATCCCAGCACCAGCGTACGATTGATTGGTTATGACATGTTGGAAGAGAACCTGAAGCATTTAAAAAGCGGGTTAATAAATTTTCTGATCAACCAAAATCCAAAGCGGCAGGTTTTTCAAGGGATAAGCCACATGGCCAATCATTTGCTTTTCAAAAAGGAAATTCCGCGAACCGAACTTTTCCCTTTGGAAGTAATAACGCAACAAAATGTTGATTCATACATCGCATCAGGAATTCATTAAAGCAACAAAAAAGAAATCACCACATAAAAAGTTATCGAATTGCTTAGTCACACCACAATGAACCAATAAAAAGTTAACCAGCCAGCCAATGAATAATGTATTAATATTAGTAGTTTTTATGATCTCCTTTTCCCGGCTTAGCGCTCAGCAACTTGATCGCGAACAAGTTATTTTTTTAACCCAGGAATGGAAGGGAGAACGCTATGCGGATGGCAGACCAAAAGTTTCAGATGCCATTTTGAAACGAATGAAAAATGTAGCCATCGAAGAAGCGTGGGGCATATTGAGAAATAAAGGTTTTAATAATCAGTATGATGGAAACTGGCAACGACTGCGTGATGATGAGCCTTTTGTTGGACGGGCCCTCACAGCTCAATATATGCCACTGCGCCCCGACCTTCAGGCACGCATGGTTGAAAAAGGAAAAAAAGAGGGACGGGTTGGCCCTATGAATTCATGGCCTATTGATATGCTTCAAAAAGGAGATGTTTATGTAGCCGACTGTTTTGAAAAAATAAAAGATGGAACATTGATTGGCGATAATTTAGGTAACTCAATTTTCTCTAAAACAGGCACCGGAGTAATTTTCGATGCAGGTGCGCGTGATATTGATGGCTTGGGTGCCATCACAGGATTCAATGCGTATGTGCGTGGCTGGCATCCTTCCTTTTTGCAGGAGACGATGTTGATGGGAATCAATCATCCATTGATCATCGGAGAAGTTACCGTGCTTCCTGGCGATGTTGTGCTGGCACGCAAGGAAGGAGTTGTTTTTATTCCGGCACACCTTGCTGAGGAGGTGGTGATCAACGCAGAATTTATTCAACTACGCGATAAGTTTGCCATAACCAAATTGAAAGCCGGTGTTTATACTCCTGGGCAGATCGACACAGCGTGGACAGATGCTATTAAGAAAGATTTCCTAAAGTGGGTGAAAGAAAATCCAGGTCTGGTTCCACTCACCATGGAGGAGTTAGAAAGTTTTATGAAAGACAGAACCTGGTAAATCCAATGAATGAATTTTTAAATTTTTATTATCTGCCTATAAACTAAACCGTATGAAAAAGTTCACCTTTATTTTATTCTTCTTGTGCTCGTTCCTGAGTGCTCAATCTCAAACCATTGACGTGCTTATAAAGAATGGACATGTCATCGATCCAAAAAATAATATTGATGCCATCATGGATGTGGCCATCATTGGAAACAAAATTATAGAAGTGGCTGCTAAAATCTCGAAGCCGGCAGTAAAAACAATTGACGCCACCGGGCTCTATGTAGTGCCCGGTTTGATTGATATTCATGGTCATCATTATTTTGGAACAGAGCAAGACAAATACTTGAGCGATAGCTACGCAGCTCTTCCTCCCGATGGGTTCACGTTTCGCGCTGGTGTTACTACCGTGGTAGATGCAGGTGGTGCAGGGTGGAGAAATTTTCTTGATTTTAAAAACCAGGCGTTTGCGAATTCTAAAACCAGAATGTTCGCCTTCTTAAATATTGTGGGCGCAGGTATGAGCGGAGGTGCTACCGAACAAAATCTAGCAGATATGGATCCTAAACTTACCGCAATGGTGGCAAAGCAATATTCTGATTTGATTGTAGGAATAAAGCTGGCTCATTATATGAGTTCGGAATGGGCACCAACAGATCGCGCTGTGAAGGCCGGTGAGTTAGCGGGCATTCCTGTTATGGTTGACTTCGGTGCTGCAAAGCCAGTGCTATCCTGGGAAACTTTATTATTAGAAAAATTAAGACCCGGTGATATTGTAACGCATTGTTATGGACAAACTGAAGGAAGAATGCATATTGTTGAAAATGGAAAGGTGCAAGCGTATGCTACGGCTGCACAAAAAAGAGGAGTTAATTTCGATGTAGGCCATGGCGGTGGTAGTTTCATGTTTGAACAGGCAATACCTGCCATCAAGCAAGGTCTTAAGCCTAATTCCATCAGCACCGATCTTCACACAGGAAGTATGAATGGTGGCATGAAAGACATGGCCAATGTAATGTCAAAATTATTGAACATAGGATTAAATCTAAACGAAGTAATTGCTTGCTCTACCTGGAACCCTGCTCAGATCATCAATAAGAAAGAACTGGGTCATTTGTCAGCGGGCGCATTGGCTGATGTTGCTATCCTAAGTCTTGATAAAGGAACGTATGGATTTGTAGATGTTGGTGGAAACAAACTGATGGGCGATAAGAAGCTGACATGTCAATTAACTATTCTTAATGGTGATGTGGTGTGGGATCTAAATGGATTAGCAGCGCCACTATATATAAATAAGTAATTGTCTCATGCGAGATTCGATCATTAAAATAATTTTCTTAGCCGGAGCTTCTTTTACACTAGCCAGTTGCGGAAATAATATTGAATTGCCTAAAGGTGATCTCGACAGTGGGGGCCTTGTTGTTCCTGGTGGGTTTGAAGTTGTGGTAGTAGCCGACAGCATAGGCAGCGCCCGCCACATGGCGGTCAATGACAATGGCGACATCTATGTAAAACTAAGAGGCGGTAAGCCCAAAGGGATTGTTGCTTTGCGCGATGTTAACCATGATGGGAAAGCGGACAGTGTAAAATACTTTGGCAACTACGAAGACAAAGGGAATTATGGAACGGGCATGCGACTTCATAATGGGTATATGTATTTCAGCACAGCAGGTGAAGTGTATAGAATAAAACTTGCTGCCGGCCAATTAGTACAAGACGGCAAACCAGAAATGATTGTATTTGATGATTATCAAAAGGATATTCATGGTTACGAACATATTGCCAAACCCATTGCATTAGATGATGCAGGGCACTTATATGTTTCTTTTGGATCACCCGGTGATGTGTGCCAGATAATGAATCGTATTCCGGGTGCTCCGGGAGAAGACCCATGTTCGCAATTGATAGAGCATGGTGGCATCTGGCAGTTTGATGCCAACAAACCAGGGCAAACACAAAAAGATGGAAAGCGATACGCAACAGGTATTCGAAGTATAGTAGCCATGGATTGGAACAAAGCAGACAATACTTTGTATGTGGCAGTGCATGGTCGCGATGACTTGAACTCACGGAATCCAAATCAATATACCAGATGGCAAAGCGCTGTATATCCTTCCGAAGAATTTCTTCGCGTTGAGGAAGGCACCAATGGTGGTTGGCCTTATTGCTACTATGATCAGGATAAGGGTAAGAGAGTTTTAAATCCTGAATATGGTGGTGATGGTGTTAAAGAAGGAAACGGAGCAGACTTTACTCAACCACTCCTTGGCTTTCCTGCACATTGGGCGCCCAACGATCTTTTCTTTTACACAGGCGATCAGTTTCCCGATCATTATAAAAACGGAGCCTTCATTGCCTTTCACGGATCAACGAACCGTGCGCCTTATCCTCAAGCTGGATATTTTGTAGCCTTTGTTCCATTTGAAAATGGAAATCCAACGGGCAAGTGGGAAGTTTTCGCTGATGGTTTTGTGGGTGAAAATCCAGTCGTGGATGTGAGTGATGCACCTTATCGCCCTATGGCCATTGCCATGGGACCAGATGGTTCTCTTTATCTGTCTGAAACCGTGAAAGGAAAAATCTGGAGGGTGATGTATAAAGGTGATAAAAAGAAATTTGGCGATGCCGACCTGGTGAAGATGGAACAAAGAAAAACGTTGCCCCATATCAGAACACCGCATGAGATCAATGACAATCTAAAGAAAGGACAAGTAGCAGGTGGGCAAAAAATTTATGAAACCTACTGCGCATCCTGTCATCAGCTTAATGGAAAAGGAGCCGAAGGTAGATTTCCTCCTTTAGTGGATGCTTCATGGGTGAAAGGAGATAAGACAAAACTTATTAATGTCCTGCTCAACGGCCTGGAAGGAAACATCGAAGTAAATGGAGTTGGCTATAATGGCGCCATGCCCAAGCATACATTTCTTACTGATGATGAAATTGCAGAAGTGTTAACGTACGTTCGAAAGAACTTTGGTAAGAAAGAAGATACAATAACGGCTGCTGAAGTAAGTAAGCTGCGTAAAATTAAACGATAAAAATCATTCACTTTTTTTTGTAGTAACTAAACAAAACTAACAATCATGAAAACCGACAGACGATCAATTTTCAAAAAAATTTTATTAGGAACCGCTGGCTTACTTGGACTATCAGCCACCCATGCAAGCGCATCAGCTAACAGCAAAGAGGATGACGAAATTAAAACCGGTGATGTGGTTTATGATCAGGAGGTGCCATTATTCTCTGGTTCTCAAGTGTATGGTGGCCTTGTTTACATCGCAGGAAAAGGTGCACACTTTGAAGGTGATATTAAAGCACATACCGATCACGTGTTGAAAGAATTGCAAAGTGAACTGGAGAAGGCCGGCTCATCAATGGACCGTGTTCTGAAAGTGAACGTTTATCTGAATGACCTGAAAGACTACAAGGAGATGAATGAAGTTTTTCGTGGCCGCTTTGGAAAGAACCCTCCCGTGCGCACCACCATTGCCGCTGCAGGTGGAATACCGGGCGATTCATTAGTTGAAATTGATTGTATTGCTGCTCTAAAAAAGAAATGAGATGACTAGGCGCAGAGATATTCTTAAGGGTTTAATGACCTTGCCTTTGTTGGGCGTTGCATCCGGTGAAACGTTAGCTGCATCTGATGCCAATAAGGACTATGATCGCGATTACTTTAAAGAACTTGGTGTTCGCACTTTTATAAATGCAGCCGGAACGTATACCGCATTAACAGCCTCCCTTCCTCATCCGGAAGTGATCAAAGCTATTAACTATTCCGCGTTGCAATTTGTAAAGCTGGAAGAGTTGCAAGACCGCGTAGGGGAGCGACTGGCAGAATTACTAAAGTGTGAAGGTGCTATGGTGACATCCGGTGCTTTCTCAGCAATAACATTGGGCACTGCAGGAGTCATTACCGGTGTCGATCCTGAAAAGGCAGATCGCATTCCTACTGACATGACTGGTTTGAAAACAGAAGTAATCAGACAGAAAAGTCATCGCGTTGGATATGATCATGCCATCCGAAATGCCGGAGTTAACATAATAGAAGTAGAAACAAGGAAGGAACTGGAAGCTGCCATCAATGAGAAAACGGCCATGATGTGGTTTTTGAATTATGGTAATCCTGATGGAAAGATTAAAGATGCGGAGTTCGTGGAGATTGGTAAGAAATATAAAATTCCAACCATGAATGACTGCGCTGCCGATGTGCCTCCTGCAGAAAACTTATGGAAGTACACGCAGATGGGATTTGACCTCGTATGTTTTTCTGGCGGAAAAGGATTGCGTGGCCCTCAAAGCGCAGGTCTTTTACTTGGAAGAAAAGATCTTATTCAGGCTGCGCGCAAAAATGCACCGCCAAATGGAAGCACTGTTGGACGAGGCATGAAAGTAAACAAAGAAGAGATACTTGGAATGCTGGTTGCTATTGAGGTGTATTTAAACAGAGATCATCAGGCCGATTGGTCATTGTGGGAAAAACAAATCAAACTGATTAACGATACAGCAGTGTCGATACCTGGTGTAACAACAGAAAATCATATACCAGCAATCGCAAACCATGTGCCTTCCATTCGATTGAAGTGGGATACCAAAAAAGTAAAAATCACTCCCGATGAAGTGCGCGAAGCGTTGCGTAAAGGACATCCTTCTATTGAAACGATGGGAGGCACTGAATCAGTAGATATAACTACATGGCAGATGATACCTGGAGAAGAGCGTACTGTAGCAAAACGAATTAAGGAGATATTACAACAGGCTTCTGTCTCTTAATCTTAAGACATCAGTCATGCTTGGGATTTTAAACGATGTAAAATAAAAACATGAAGCGCAGAGAAATAATAAAGAGATTATCATTGGCACCTCTCGCCACAGGTTTATTGGCTGGTACTCCACTCGAATCTTTAAACGCAGCACCACTTTCTGCAAAGCGGGATTTGTTCAAAGAACTAGGTCTGCGCACATTCATCAACGCTGCGGGTAATTATACAAGCATGACCGCATCATTGATGCATGATGATGTAATGGAAGCGATACAAAGCAGTTCAAAAGAATATGTCATGCTGGACGAGGTACAGGATAAAGTAGGGCAAAAGATTGCCGCTTTGTGCAAAGCCGAAGCAGCTATCGTTACGGCTGGCTGTTGGTCTGCTCTGGTATTAGGTACTGCTGGTGTGTTGACAGGAACGGATTCCAAAAAAGTATCTCAACTACCAAAGCTGGAAGGCACAGGTATGAAGTCAGAAGTGATCATTCAAAAAACACATATCAATGGATATCATCATGCGCTCACCAACACAGGTGTTTCAATTGTCTCGGTTGAAACAATTGAAGAAGCAGAAAATGCAATTAATGAAAAGACGGCAATGTTGTGGTTTCTGAACCGCGAAGCACCGGTTGGCAAAATTCAGCATCAGGCCTGGTTGGACCTTGCGAAGAAGTATAATCTTCCAACGATGATCGACATGGCGGCCGATGTGCCTCCCGTAGAAAATCTTTGGAAGTATAACATCATGGGCTTTGACCTGGTTTGCATTTCTGGTGGCAAGGCGATTTGCGGACCACAAAGCGCTGGAATCCTGATGGGCAAAAAAGATCTGATTGCCGCAGCTCGCTTAAACGGCCCTCCCGCTGGAGGAAATATTGGCCGCGGAATGAAGGTGAATAAGGAAGAAATGATCGGAATGTATGTAGCATTGGACAGCTATATCAACAGGGACCACGCCCAGGATTGGAAAATATGGGAAGATCGAATTGAAGTGATTAATGGCGCAGTAAAAAAAGTTCAAGGTGTCACCACGGAAGTGATTGTGCCTCCGGTAGCCAATCATACACCATCGCTGGAGATTTCCTGGGATAGAACAAAAGTAAAGGTGACGCGTGATGAGTTTGGAAAAAGATTGCGGAACGGAAGTCCTTCTATCGAAGTTATTGGCTGGGAGAGAGAAGACAGCATCAGGATTACCGTTTTTATGTTGAAGACCGGCCAGGAAAAGATAGTAGCAAAACGAATTCAGGACGAACTTCTTAAGGCTTCAACATGATGTTACTATCTTTCAACCAAATGTTCACTAATCACTAGATAATTTCAACTATGATTCGATCTTTATTTTTAATCATTATGGCAACTGGACTTTTATCAAACACCACGAAAGAAGATGTTAAAACCTATACAGTCAGGAAACTTCAAGGCAAAGAGATTGTAGTTACCGGAAAGGGCGATGATCCGCAATGGAAAAATGCCATCGAACTAACAGACTTTATTTATCCGTGGGAAAAGGAAACGCCTTCGTTCACATCATTCAAAGCCTTACATAGTAAGGATTGGCTCTATTTACTTTATAATGTAAAAGACGATCACATCAACGTGCTTGTAAAGACAAATGAAAAATCAGAAGTTATTTCTTCAGATCGCGTAGAAATCTTTTTCAGAAAAAACGATAAAATGTTGCCGTATTATGGCCTGGAGATGGACCCAAATGGTAGAGTGTATGATTATATGGCCGAATTCCACCGAAAATTTACTCCAACATGGTCGTGGCCGGCTGGTGACTTAATCATAAAGGCAAATAAAGTTGCAGATGGTTATACCGTAGAGGTTGCCATCAGCAAAAAATCCTTAAAGCAATTAGGACTTATAAAGGGAAAGTTAATTGAGGCAGGAATCTATAGAGGTGATTGTGTTGAAATAACAGGAGATAATTCAAAGATCAAATGGATCAGTTGGGTCAGGCCAGATTCGCCAACACCAAATTTTCACATTCCTTCCTCTTTTGGCGTGTTGAAGCTTGAAGGATAAAGTTGTGAATTGGACTTTGCAATAAATTATAAAATAGTTCTTAAACCAGTTTGGTTATCATTTAAGCATCCAAATGCTGAATATTTATTTTCTCAACATGCTGAAATTTAACCACCGTGTAAAAAAACAAAGTGTAAAAAAGTACTATCCCTAAAATGCAGATCTGTATCATATGCTTTAAAATTTAACCGTCTTCAAAGATTGCTTATCTACATCTATAAAAAGGTGTATTCTTGCGGTCTAACCTACTGATGTAATTTCTGGCACCTTTTTTCGTTCCATTGATTGATTTTGAAAGAAATTTTATCAGCCAGAAACATAAAAAAGGACTGATTAATAGAGGTTTACGATTATATTGCCAGTTCATAAGCGAAAGTTACTACCATGAAAATCCGATTGCTGAATGTAATATTTTACCTGCTTCTTGCGGTTCCCTCATTTTCACAGTCCCTGAATCTTAAAACGGTACCAGAGGATTGGTTTTTAAAGGATCCCGAGCAAGACAGTCTGCAAGGCGTAAGTGCAGAAAAGGCCTATCAAACTTTGTTGAAAGATCAGCCATCGCTCCCGGTGATTGTAGCGGTGATTGATTCTGGAATAGACATCGATCATGAAGATTTAAAAAACGTAATCTGGATCAACGAGAAAGAGATACCAAACAATGGCATCGATGACGATAAAAACGGCTACACCGATGATGTGTATGGCTGGAATTTTATTGGTGGTAAAGAGGGAAACGTGGATGCCGACACCTATGAACTTACCCGCGAGTACATCCGGCTGAAACTCAAGTATGAGAATGCGGATGCAACCAAACTCTCCAAAAAACAAAAGCAAGAGGTTGAAGAATATAAAAAGATCAAAGACAAATTTGAGAAACTCAAAGCCAAAAACGAGCAACAGTATAAACTGTACTCGGGCATGTATAAAAGCATCACCTTTAGTATAGACACACTGAAAGCGTTGCTCCATGTTGAGAAAATCACGGCCGAGGATGTAAAGAAATTTGAGACAAGCGAACCGGGCCTTTTGTTTGCCAAAGGCTTTTTACTCAGCATTTACAGAAACATGGGTGAGGATGCTGATCTGGAGACCTACTTAGCTGAGTTGAAGGAAGCCGTGGACTATTATGGGGTAATCGTAAATTATGGTTACAACGAAAATTTTGATTCACGTCTTATTGTAGGAGATAACATCAGCAACCTGCAGGAGAAAGGGTATGGGAATAATGACGTGAAAGGCCCCGACCCAAACCACGGAACCCATGTGGCGGGCATCATTGCGGCCGATCGCAAAAATGAAATAGGCATTAAAGGAATTGCCGACAACGTAAAAATAATGGTGCTGCGCGCAGTGCCTAATGGCGATGAGCGAGATAAAGATGTGGCCAACGCTATTATCTACGCGGTTGACAACGGAGCTCGTGTTATCAATATGAGTTTTGGCAAATCCTTTTCACCGCAGAAAGAAGCCGTGGATAAAGCGGTGCGTTATGCCGAGCAGAAAGGAGTGCTACTGATTCATGCAGCAGGCAATGATGCGGAAGACATTGATGTGGAAAAAAATTATCCTTCCAAGTTTTATCTCGATGGCAAGGAAGCAAAAAACTGGATTGAAGTGGGAGCTTCCTCCGCTGGAAGTAATGAAGATTTTGTGGGCAGTTTCTCCAACTATGGAAAGAAAATGGTTTCACTGTTTGCGCCTGGTGTAGACATCTATTCAACCGTGCCTGGCAACAAATATGAAAATGAAAGTGGCACCAGTATGGCCAGCCCTTCTACGGCAGGTGTAGCTGCTTTGCTGATGTCTTACTTCCCTGAACTCACTGCAATTCAGGTGAAAGATATTCTGATGAAGTCATCAAGAAAATTTGATAACCTTAAAGTTCAAAGGCCAGGTGGTGGCAGAGTAGAGTTTAGCCAACTCAGTGGCTCTGGTGGCTTGGTGAATGCCTACGAAGCTGTGAAGATGGCACAGGCTATGAAGAGTATGAAGATCGAAAAGTGATCAGATCTTCGCTGCCCGCAAGCGCAAACTATTACTAACTACCGAAACAGAACTCAGGGCCATGGCCGCACCGGCAATCATCGGGTCTAATAAGAACCCGTTGATGGGATAAAGCAATCCAGCTGCGATAGGAATACCAATCACATTGTAGATGAATGCCCAGAATAAATTCTGCCGTATTCCCCTCACGGTTTTCGTTGAGAGATTCAATGCTTTGGGTATCGATTGAAGATCCGAAGTGATCAGCACCATTTTGGCAACATCCATCGCAATGTCAGAACCCTTGCCCATGGCAATACTGACATCGGCTTGTGCCAATGCATGCGAATCATTAATGCCATCACCTACCATGGCTACCACTTTTCCTTCGCTCTGCAATTGTTTTACGAAGTCCGCTTTTTCTGAAGGAAGTACTTCTCCTTTGAAATGAAGTACGCCTACTTGTTTTGCTACTGCCTGTGCGGTGTGCTGATTATCTCCGGTGAGTAGATACACCTGCAATCCTTTTCGTTGCAGTGCTTCGATGGCCGCTTTGGAGGTAGCTTTGATTTTATCAGCAATCGCTACAATGGCCAATACTTTTTCCGAATTGCCAAAGTAGATAACGGTCTTTGCTTCCGCTTGCCATTCATCCGCTAATGAAGAAATAGCTGCAGGCATGCTTATGTTTTTCTCTTCTATCAGTTTTCTGTTTCCAATGAAGAACACCGAATCATTTATGCGAGCGGTTACACCTCGTCCGGTGATACTTTCAAACTGCGACAGTGACAAAGACGCAGCATTATTTTCCTTCAGATGAGTGGCAACGGCTTGTGCCAGCGGATGTTCGGATTGAGTTTCCATGCTATACATCACATCCCGATAGTTAGCGGATACATTTTCTCCTTCAACCCATTGCAGATTAGTAACCATTGGCTTGCCTTCGGTAATGGTGCCGGTTTTGTCGAGGATGATTGCGTTCACTTTATGGGCGAGCTCTAAACTTTCGGCATCTTTAATCAGGATATTATTTTCTGCTCCTTTACCCACACCGACCATAATAGCGGTAGGAGTGGCTAATCCTAATGCGCACGGACAAGCAATTACCAACACGGTGATGGAAGTAAGCAACGCATGAGTGAATGCATCATCGCCACCCACCAGCATCCAGATCGTGAAGGTGAGAATAGAAATTCCAATTACCACGGGGACGAATATACCCGCAATTTTATCTACGAGTTTTTGAACGGGCGCCTTACTGCCTTGTGCTTCCTGCACCATTTTGATGATGTGGGCAAGAATGGTATCACCTCCTACTTTTTGCGCTTCAAACTGAAAGCTTCCTTTCTGATTGATTGTGCCGGCAAATACTTTTTTGCCCGCGTCTTTTTCTATAGGCACAGGTTCACCGGAGATCATGCTTTCATCTACAAACGATGATCCTTCTTTCACAACACCATCCACCGGAATTCTTTCACCGGGACGAACGAGAAGAATGTCACCCACTTTCACTGAGGCAATGGGAAGTTCCTGCGCAACGCCATTGACCAGCACGCGCACGGTTTTAGGCTGCAGTCCCATCAGCTTTTTTATTGCGCTGGATGTTTTTGATTTCGCGCGTTCTTCCAGCAGTTTTCCTAAAGAGATAAAGACAATCACCACCGCAGCGGCTTCATAATATACATGCGGATGAATGCCCCGTGTATACCAGAACTGCGGAAAGAATGTATTGAACACACTGAACGCAAAGGCAATGCCCGTAGAAAGCGCGACAAGCGTATCCATGTTGGCTTTGCCATGCCGTGCCTGTTTAAATGCATGGACGAAAAAGTTTCTTCCAAAATAAAAGACCACCGGAGCACTAAGGATCATGGAGATGATATTGCCATACGGCATATCCATAAAAAACATTCCGATGATCACCACGGGCACAGCCAATACAGCCGACCAGATCGTGCGTTGTTTTATTTCTTCATAACTTTTCTGCTGCGCCTCCTCCTGGATTGCTTGCGGATCTCCAGTATCAATGACTAAATCATATCCAATAGAACGAATGGTATTTTGCAAGTCGAGCGGAGTGACTTCGGCTGCATCAAAATCTACCCACGCGGATTGATTGGCATAGTTTACCCCGGCATCGCGTACCCCTTTAGTCGCTTTCAGCATGGATTCAACACTCACCGCACAGGCGGCACAGGTCATTTCCAATACCGGAAAGGTTTTGCGTATGGATTCAGCGTGGTTTTTGATCGTTTTAACAGAGTTTGACATCATTTTTCCGGGTTAACGAATTAGTATGCAAGTATACTCTCATTAACACACTTCAGTTTTATATAATTCGCGATTTGATTTACATCATCACTGGAAATCACTGGCCCTAATAGCTGGTGAACATAGCTGCAAGCAACGAGTTTCGAGCTACGAGTATTCTTCTCGTGGCTCAAGGCTCGTGGCTCAAGGCTGTAAATTGAATTAGAAATAAAAGCGACATAAACAATCTATGCACTGCTTCAATTTGGAGTAAGATTCCTCTTTGCTTGTTGCAGGTGTCTTTCATCATGGGCAATGATGAATTGAAACACATCGCCTAGCTTTAATTTGATCCAACTCATAATGGAAATGGGAATCCGTACACGATTCATATCTGTTTGCCGGGCTAGTTTCAGGTAACTCAGCAGCTGCTCTTGTTGCTGAATAAATTCAGCCACCACGTTGCGCGCATCTAATTCAACAGCCGGTACATGATTTTTAAACGCCTTGAATTTTTTTATCTGTGGTCCGGGCTGCATGATGCGCGTGAAGTAACTTCCCAGCCAGGTACTTTTAAAATAGGGGTTGGCCGGATAATTTTTGATCAACCCTGATTTTATTTTAGGCAAATAGTAATCACCATAACTATTCAGGTGCCACAAACATGCGCAATACTCCACCCTCCATGAGTAGCCGGCTTCAGCATTTCTTCTGCCGACAGGTTCTGAAAAATTTTCACGGCATCGCTGATGTGGGCCTCCACCTGGTCTTCCAGCGTGCTTACCAATTGGTCTACCGATTGTGTTGCCATTATGCGATGGGTTTTACTCTTTTATAGGATCCTAACAATAGGATCGCGATGCCACAAAATACAGATTCTGTTACAATCCACTGTGTACCAAAGTCACCCAGTGGACCTTCTACCAAAATAGTAAGCAAACGCGACACGGCATATAAACCCCATAATAAAGTTAGGAACGACAACGCCTCTTTAATATGCTTGCGCATCATGTAAATTAAACTGATCACGATGGTCAAGCCCACACCCCCGTAAATGCCCCGGATAGAACTAACCGCATCGGTGTTGGTTAACTTCACCGACACCAAATCCATTACCGATTGGGGATTGGCAAAGGCCATCAGGCTTACCATGAGCAGACAAAATGCTGAAAACAAAATGAAGGTAATGGCTGCCATGCGTACAAGCTTTTCTTTTTTCATACGAGTAAAATTTAAATGTTTATGAAGCAAAGGTGCAGACATGGCAAAAATTGAGTCTTGGTATTTACCAAGATTTTCAAGCAGGGCTAGATACGTACGCTGTTGATCAGTTTGCTGAAATTGGTAGCATCAATGCCAATATAGTTTGCCAGGTATTTGTGCGGGATCAATTGCAAAATATGTGGACTGCGTTGAAGTAATTTTCTGAATCGCTCTTCGGATGAGTAGCATTGTAATTCAACAAGCCGATCCATCACACCG
>Ga0163149_10000831_pt1 | contig 40492 bp, 37 predicted proteins | sample OliLakLV19MP5G1_FD_148604 | JGI IMG/M metagenome (GOLD analysis project Ga0163149, IMG submission 148604) | Freshwater microbial mat bacterial communities from Lake Vanda, McMurdo Dry Valleys, Antarctica - Oligotrophic Lake LV.19.MP5.G1 | ecosystem: Environmental > Aquatic > Freshwater > Lake >...
CGATCCGGCGATAGAGAGGTTAGGTAGTCAGAAACCAACGTGTCCGACCGCTGGATTTGATAGGTGTGATACCAAAGGTTGTTCGCGACGGTGCCTTCGTCGAGCGAGCCGTTGGCGGTTCCAACCGCCCACGCACTCGCCGTCTTGGTGTAATCCGTCGACACGACCATGCGCGCGGTCGCTGATCTGTCGACGGTCTGGCAAGCCGTCACGCCGAACGTGGCGCTGGAGCCTGCTGTCGAGAGCGTGCAGCCGTAGAGGAAGCCCGGCATCGCTTGAACGATGGCTGCCTGCGTGGCGACCTTCGTGCTGGCGTCGTTGCTTGACTGCGAGGTCGCAGTGGTGCCGTTGGGCAGAGCAGTCGTGCCAGAGACAGCCGTACCGCTGCCTGCATAATAGGCAATCTCATTTGCGGTGCCGCTGTTGACCGTGCCCGAGCCACCCGGCGCGGCCCAAGTACCATCACCTCGCCAGAACGTCGCGGCCGAAGCACTCGTTCCACTGTTCAGATTACCTATCGGCAAGTTGCCTGTAACACCAGTGGTGAGCGGCAAGCCGGTCGCGCTCGTGAGTGTGCCAGAGGATGGTGTACCTAGTGCGCCGTTGAACAAAATCGGAGCGCCAGCCGAGCCGACGTTGACGGCAAGGGCCGTCAACACGCCTGTTCCCGCGCCTGTCAAACCTGTGCTGATCGGCAGGCCGGAGGCGCTGGTCAGCGTGCCCGACGAGGGAGTTCCCAGCGCGCCATTGAACAGGACGGGTGCTCCAGCGGAGCCGACGTTGACGGCAAGGGCCGTTGCAACGCCTGTACCGAAGCCGCTGATACTTCCAAGAGGTAGCGCGCCGGTGACTGTCGTGGACAGGTCGACCTTGCCCCACGAAGGGGCCGCGCCCACGCCGCCAGACAGAAGCGCATTGCCCGTAGCGATGTCGGCGAGCTTCGCCAGCGTCGTGCTGCTGTTAGCGTAGAGCAAGTCACCGATGGTATAGGTGGCGAAGCCGGTGCCACCGTTGGCTGCGACCAGCGTGCCCGCGAGCGAAATCGCACCCGTGCTGACTGCGCTGGGCGTGAGGCCAGTACTGCCTGCGCTGAACGATGCCACGCTGCTCGCCGTCGTGGGTACCGCAACACCACCAACGTAGATGCCAGTGGCATTGATCGTACCAGCACCCTTGTTGCCACCAGCAACAGACGAAGGCACGGTAACGCCTGTGCTCGAAGTGATCGGTGATATGGATGCACCGTTCTGGGTCCAGGGACCTGGTACCGGTCCCGGCTGGGCGTGAGCCGCACTTGCTGCAAACAGAAACAGCAATACATTTCGGAGAAGTTTCATGTTCTTGCCTCTACCAATAAATCGATGACAGCTTGTGGCCAGATGTCGCTGCGTTGACACGAGTCTGAGTGCTCTGTCCTGGAATGACAGGCCACGTTTGTCCTGGATAAAGCACAAAGCATGTGCCGTTAGCAGCACCGGGCGTACTGCCAGGCACGTTAATGGGATCAACGTAAAGCGGCTCGGGGTCAGGGCTGATGCCTTGATCGGCAGCAGAGTAAGGGTTCTGAATGAAACCGCCCAGGGGGTTTGCGGGAATTGAGGTGATCGCCGTGCCACCGGTGACAACCTCAGCTCCTCCTGCTACAGGAGTGACTGCCATGTTTTTCTCCTCAGGTCTTGATGATCATGTTGGCTGTCAGCGACGGCTGCAGGATTGAGGCTGACGTGGTCGTAATTGTCACCGAAGTGTGAACGTGAGCGTCGACGCTGAAAGCCGAAGCTGAACCCTGGTTACCTGCTGAACCGACATTTCCGTTGGCAGCACCTGTGCTACCGGTACCAGCAAAGGTCTTAGCCTCGACACCGCCCGTAGCTCCAAGCGCTTCGCCGTTCGGCAACATGCTAGCACTAGTCAGACGACCAGCTGCCGACGTCCCCATGGTATCGCTGCCAACGATAGTGCGACCACGTGCATCGGGCAGCGTGAACGTGCTTGTACCATTGCCGCAGCCATAAGGATTGAGGCGACAGGTCTGGACACCGGACTGGCTGCCAGCGGTGTTGACCGCAGCACCGCCAGGCGTGGCGCTCACCTGGAAGGTATTAGCTGCGAATCCAGCGGTGATAACGTAGTAGTTGGTGCCAACCGCAAGGTTGGTGGGCAGCGCGCCTGTGGTCTCGAACGACACCACGTCACCAATCACAAGCGGATGTGAATTCCATGTCACCACGCCTGGGCTGGCAATTGTGATGGTGACCGTAGCGGTTTCAGTGATGGCAGCAAACAGTGCTGCGTAGGTGGCACGCGATACAGCCGTGCCATTGCACAGCAGCCAACCTGAAGGAGCTGTGCGACCTGAAAACGGGAGTGGGCCTGTGCCAGACGGTGCTGAAGCCACAGCGCTCAAAGCAGCAGCGAGACGAAGAGGCGTTACAGCACTGTTGTTGTCGGTGCCCACTGTAACGGCAGATGCTGTCGTCGGCTGAATGCCCATGAGCTGGACGTTCGAACCTTGGACAATAAACTCAGCCACTTGACCACTGAGCAACTCACCACCGATCAACGCACTGCCATCACGACGATAGATGGGCACAGCACCTGCACCGTAGTCGAGCGTGCTTGACCCGGTGTTATCATTGTCAATCAAGACGCGAAGCGGGGTGCCTTCGATGACTGAAGTGATCACAGGCAACATGCCGACTATGTATGAGTTGACGCTGCCAGTATCGACGGCGTAGTTACTCGCCTGAGCCTGCGCCTGACTAGCCTGGAGGAAGGTGGTGAGGCCACCAGATGTAACCAGTTGGGCGAACAGGTCATTGGCCGTCCAGCTAAGCCCCGTTGTGCCCTCCTGGGCACGTTCAACTATGAGTGTATCACCAGTACGTGCAGTCATGAGCACGACCTCACGCAACAGCCCTGTGGCCGTATCCGTAAGCGTGCAAGGCACACCCTGACCGGGGGCAGGATTGGGAAACAGCGCACCACCACCTGATGCCACGGTGATCGTGGTAGTGATATTATTGATGGACCCTGCCAGGGTCGTCTGCGCGTTGTTGGCGAAGAGCAGCTCTTGGGAGTACGCGTTCACGGCCATGTTACGATCCGATCAGTTTGTGTTGACGATAAATTGAAATTGGAACGGCAGCTCAAGCACGCCGGCATCAACTGCAGCCTTGAATATGGGAACCAGCGGACTAACAGGAATTGATATCGACGTAGTGATAAACTCGTTGATAGTAAAATCATTGATGAGTCCTGCACCAATGATTGCACCACCATCTGCATAGCGCCTGGTACTTTGGAGGTTGATGTTAACCTGGTTGTCTACTCCAAAAGTAACGCTGATATCGTATGTCTCATCAACGTAACCAGTACCACCATTCAATCCTGTCAGAAATCGTTTGATGCGGCGTTTAAGCCATCGAATATCAAACAGTTTTCCATCGCCCTTCCACAAGTGCCAAGTCAGGATGCGGCGAAAGACGTCGTCGTCAGTGAGGAAGTAGTTCGACGGTCCTCTGATATCCAACTCGTTGATCGCCAACGTATTTAGCTGGTAGGTGTTGAGAGCACCCAAGTCCGTGCTCATCCCAGAAGGCAACGCTGGGCGAATCATTCCGTACAAGCCTGATGCAACCCAATCCAGCAGCGAGCCTGATACGTTTGGGTTGGTATAGACCGGAAGCATGATCGTCGCGAACCATGTCACGTATAGCTGTGCTAGATCGTTGTAAGCTTCGACAAACGCAATCAGATCTTCATCGTCGTTATATTGAAGGTACAGATACGACGGAATCACTGCGGTGCGCGTCGTAGGAGCTGTTGGCGGAAAGGGACTTGTTGACGGCTGATAGTTCGGTGGCTCATGAACAACGATGCCTGAGAACTTGTGTCCTGCGCTGGCGGCGTTGACGCTGACCTGCCTCACACCTTCAGGAAAGTAGAATATCTGACCAGGCTGAATGGGAAAGGTAGTAGCGGTCTCGTAGAGGGCAGCAGATCCCGTAAAATCAATATAAAGAACCTCCAGAAGAGACACCCCTTGATCCTCGGACGCGGCAGGGTTCTGGATCATGCCACCGAGCACAGGACCATAGGCCACCGTTACTGGTTGGCCTCCTACGGGAACGGCATCCGCTACCAGAGCCCAAAGCTTTACTTCTGACATTGTACTAGCCCTGATCCACGTCGATGCCACTAGACTCGGCAAAGAAGTATGATTCTGGATCGCCTTCAACGATCACCGTACCTGCCACAGGAGGAGTAGATATACCGTTGATAGAAACGGCGAACACAAGTCGCGTCAGCAGCTCAGGCGCAAGCACCGGCGCGATAGCAGCACGAAACACTTCAGCTGCAGTGTCGAGGTTAATAGGCTGGCCGGCATAGATACTGTTGACGTAGTCAGCAACAGCAGGTCCTCCCAGCTGGGCCACAGCGGCAGGAGCCACGAAGTTCAACGACGACGTGTTCCAGGTTATAGCCATGGTCACCACCTGCTGAGGTGGATTTACGAACGGGATCACATACGAGTCGGGCCAGTCGTTGATAGTAACACTGAGGTTGCGTGGGTTTGGCGTTACGATACCGTCAGAAGTATATGTGAGCGCTGTCGTATCAAACAAGGCAATGCCAGCCACAATGGACCCCAGTACCGTAGACGAGCCGGGAGTGACCAACTGCGCGGCTTTAAGCGTGGTACCGGTTGTGCCAGCTACAGCCACGTACGTACCATTGTATCCAGCAGGACTACTACCAACGATAGTGAACGTGCTACCTACGGTGATACCGTGCGATGCTCCAGTCGTGTATGTAGTTTCATTAGCCGACCAAGATTGCCCGGTCAGGTTACGTGACGAGAAGCGAGTGCCCAGGGAGAAGCTTTTCTCGTTGATTACCGCCAGGACGGCATACGAACCGTCGAACGTGCCAGGATCAACAGCATCAATCTCAATGTTGTCCCCCTGGGCAAAACCATGATTCAGAAAGGTGTCGACCACGCCAGGATTGGTACTGCTGATGTCTGATATGAACAGCTGTGATCCTGACAGATTATTTACGTCGAACAGCGCGGTCCAGATAGCATAGGCCACCTTGTAAGGATCGCCTCCACCGACAATTACCATCCATTTTCCATCGTCGCGCTGCTGGACAGCCACCAGTCTGGGCTGCACACCGCTTACGTTTCCTAACATGGTCCTCAGATAACGTGCCATGCCCTGCGAAGCTGCGAGGTTTGCCTGCAACACCCGCGAGCGATATGACTCTGCTGTTTCCGTTCCAGTGCCAGGCACACCCGCTTCGGAGTTGACAACAGTAAGTGTGATCGACGACGGCGGTGGGGTAACCAACTGAGTGACCGTACCAGGCGGCACTGCCCAGGAGCCTGACAGAGAAGCCAACGCAAACAACTGATCGGAGAGGCCATCAGTACCAATGATGCCTCCGCTCTGCACCACGTACTGATACGTGCCGTCCGACACGATAAAGCCCTGTGTGATAACAAAGCCTGCTGGACCGCTGAACGTAAGCAGTACGCTGGTGTTGCTACCTACACCGAGCGGGATGCCTAGCATTTGCCCCAGCTGCGCCAGCAAGAAGTTGTTCGCACCGAGTGGAGTAAGCGAGTTGACAGTCTCCACGCGTGCCGAGTCGCACTCGACGATAGCAGCTACGTCGGTCGAGGAGATGTCCTCGATCAGCGAACCCGGCAAGTTGGCGGTGTAGCCTGGGCGCACCGCTGCCACCGACGCCAACAGCTGCGCCTGAATGGCTGCCGGTGTTTGGGGCTGAAGGCCGGCTGCAGTGATCACAACGGGAAGATTGTCAGCCATGAGTGATACCTACGTGGGTACGGGCTGCTCAGCGGCAATGCGCCTGGTGAGCGTGATGCCTTGGTGGGTGGTGACACGGAAATCATACACCGGGTCGGGAAGGTTGCGCTTGGCTACGATGAGTGCAGCGAAGAACTGCGAGTAGTACTGCTGCGTGTACACAATATAGAAGTCAGGCATGATCTGTTGCAGCACACTCTGCTTGGCTGGGATGCCGAAGTTCGCCCAGAAGGGAGACTCGTTCAGGTTGAGCTTGAGCGTCTGGGCCATCGCGGTCAGGTAAACGAAGTCGTTCAGACCATTGGCATCGGTTGACACCTCCACCCAACGTTTCGGGCCATCGGGCTGAAGCGGGTCGACGAGCACACGTCCGTAGGTCCTCATGGTATCCTCTGCCAACGTAGATATCCATCGGGGTCTTTGTAGACACCGTCGAGCGGGATGCCCTTGGACTTGGCGTCAGCGTCGTCGGTAGCCTCGGTCCAGTTTCCCTTGAGCAAGTTCTGGCCCAGGGGGCCGTTCAGCTCGATGCCGCCGTCCTTGGTTAACAATAGGCTCACCGTGCTGTCCTGCGTGCGGAGCAGCACTCCGTCAGGTCCGATGATCACATGCCAGTTAGGATCGTCGGTGTCTTCGAACTCGGCGTTACCTACTGGCAGGAACACCGCGTTAGATAGATTTGGTAGTTGATCGAAGCTGGCGACACCGCCTCCCAGTCCGCTCATGCCTCCCATGTACAAATCAGCTGGCACCACATATCCTTTAGTGCCTGCTTGGATGGGCAACCGCGTCCACTCAGTACCAGCCAACGGGCAGGTCACATTTGGAATCGTGATCACGTCACTTTGTATCTCGAACTTCACCGTGACAATAGTCCCGGTCTCGTCGATGCTAACTACAGATGCAGGCAGTCTTTTTCCCATGAGTTGTTCATGAGAGGCCTGTTTGTCATCTACAAAGCGGTTAAGGCTTTCGACGAGAGGAGTTTTTTGCGCGTTATCAGCCACGGTCAGCTCGGCGCGTTGAAGGCTGCGTTGATCTTGGCCTGGTTGTTAGCCTCGATGGTAGCAGCCGATGGAGGTACGAATACGGCATCGTACGACGTCACCCAGCTAGCAGCATCGGCCTGACGGAAATTCCCAAAGTGGTGAGCCTTTTGCACTACAAACACCCCTTTGAACGCGCTGTCGGAACGTGCAGGCGTGCCTGGAAAGGCAGCTCCAGGTACCGTCAACACGTAAGGCGAGTTGAGTTTTTCAGGCATCTTGATGTAATCAGCCACGCTTATGTCGGCGCGCATTACCGTTTTAAAATTAATGCTTGTGGCAGTGATCCATGTCGGCTGACCGATCATATCTTCGAATGCGATCTTGATGGGATTGGAATACGAATTCTTGCTGTAGTCCTCGGTGCCATCATACACGAGCACCGTGCGTTCTTTGATAGTGATCTCTACACCTTTGTAGGAGATGCCTGACAACGTTTGGAAACCAGCGAACAGCTTTTGCCTCGTCAACCGCTGGATAGCGGTAGCAAAATCAGACAGCTTCGTGTAGATGCCGGTCTGCTCAGAACTCATTTTCAAATCGGCGCTTATGGACATCTTAATCTCATAGCCAGGCAGGGCTACCTGCAACGTGGCACGTATCGCCGACGACAGCGGTGTGTCCTTGGGCCAGGTAAACGAGAAATTCAGCGGCACTCCACCCACGCCGGTAGGCGGGAGAATAATCATGTCCAACGTGCGATCAGTACCGATCATGTTACCGAACGCCTGGAAGATGGTGCCTACCACGATCACACCTGCCTGCCCAGGTTTGGCTAGCGGTAACCCTTTCTGCATGCCCGCTTTGATAACAATATTATGCTTGGCCAGGTTGTTAGCTTGGCCCAGCTCTTCAATGCTCACGCCCCAGACTCGTACAAACGATCCCTGCAGTGGCGTCGCATAGTTGTAGAGCGGAATATTCAGCTCGACGTTAAGCGCTCCTGGTAGCGTTCGACCGTTCACATAGCTGCTATAAGTATCTGTCAACTGTAAAGCTGACAACGAGCGCGGTCGTACAACTTCACCGCTCTCAGGGTTAGTGATTTTAATGCTGTAGTAGCGCATCAGGGATTAACCTCAAACTGCTGCGAGGCCTCCCTGAACACCAGCGTCGACGAGGCAAAGTAGCCCTCGGCCAAGTTGATATTATAGCTGACCAACCCCAAGGTGGAAGCCTCACCAAGGTCGACCTGAATGGGATAAACAAATTCGTTCGCCTTAGTTATCAAGGCCCGTACGAGACCGTTGTAACCCACAGGCGCGCAACCACGAACGGTCAAAGCTAATGTATCCAACACGTTGAAACCATGAGGTTCCTCCGTGGTCGCTACAGCATACCCGTTCGCCCATGTTAGAGAATGAATCGGTATGGCACTGATCGATCCGATCAATGCTTTAGAAAACACCAGCGTTCCGTCCAGTGCGTAGAGGTTGAGGTACCAGCGGTTGCCGAAAAAACTCCACATCACGCTGGCTTGATACGTTTGACGATCAAGCTCAGGTTGGAAGGTGAATACCTGATTCGGCGGCGGGTTAAACTGGATGAGCGTAGTCATACCGGACCAGTGTTAAACGCTGAGGCTGCGGACGTACCAGCCGCAATAGCACCAGACTGCAACGGTGCAACAGCCACGCCCGCGATGCTACCTGGGATGCTAGCTGCGGTTGACAAGCCCGACCACGCAGCGTTGCCAGGTATCTGTACGCCCCCAGTGATCATGCTGAAAAGTCCGTTCTGGGCCTGCTCAGCCTCCTCAAGGGTGATCAGCGGACGCTCAAAATCGAACTGCCACGCGTTCTGGGGCTGCTTGGTGAGCGCCGTGCTTGCATCACGCATGCTGCGCATGATGCAGTTAGTATAGATGTACGATGGAGTTGCCACAATGTATGTGCCACCGCTGGAGTTATGAAGCGTCAGCACCTTCTGCAGTGCCATGATAATCGGTAGGCGCTCCCAATAGCCAAAACCGTTCTGCACCGGGCACACCATCAACATAGACACCGTGAGTGGCATGCTGATGGTAGCGTTGGCAGCCACGCTCTGAGTAGCGAACGGGTAGCGACCAATCTCCTGGTCGATCAGGGTTGAGCCGGGCAGCGGCTGGAAGTTGGCGAAGAAGCGATCAAGACCAATGCCACCCGCACCACTCAAGAGGCCCAGGGGGAGGTTCAATGCCTCGGTCACCGCTAGGATGGGCAGCATGCGGCCAGGGAAGCTGTTCACGAGCCCATTGGTGAGGATGATGGGGCTGATCTGGAACGCAACTTTCCAAGCGGCCAGGCCGGGGGTGTAGCCGCTCATAGGTTTGGTATCCCCATGCCCGAAGTGGTCACGATGGCGCTACCACCGGTGTTGTTATTGATCTCGACCTTGAGTTTGGGCTGGCCCATGCCGGCATTGAACTTGTCGGAGTAGCCCTGGACGCTGGTGCCGAGCACGTCCTTGGCACCCCGATTGTTCATGCCACCCTCGCCAGCGAACCATGCGCGAGCAGCAGCTTCGGGCGAACCATACTTCTTCACGTAGTCGCCGAAGATCTTCTCGAACACTTTCTCCTGGGCAGCAGGGTCGGCCAAGAACTCGGCAGGCGTCATCGCTCGACCGATTGCTGACTGCGTCCAGCTGGGTATGTTGGCACCCATGACCTGGTACTTGCCGTGTGCTTGATCACCCTTGACCAGAGGTCCGAGGACGCCGTACGGATTATTGTGTCCAGCACTCTCGATGCCTGCGATGGACTTCTTCCAATCGTCCATGCCGCCGGTCTTATTTGGGCCGCCGAAAATCGGCGTAGTCATCCAGTCTTTGAGTGCGCCGCCCTTGCCGCTGATCCAGTCCCACAGGCCGTTGCCTGTAGCCCTACGGCTCTCGCGACGTGCCTCGGCACCTGAAGCAGCTTCACTATACGACTTCGCTCGACGCTCGGCTGCGCTGGGAGTAGCGTCACCACCAGGGATCAAACCGAGCCAACGCAGTGCAGCGACCGTCTTCTTCGCCAGCATCTCAATGGACTCGGCGAAGATCTTAACATCGTTTTGAAACTCATCGCGTTTAACGTAATCGGCGAAGGTCTGCAGTCCACGTGCGATGGTATTGATTACGTCTTTAAAGCCGTTTGAGCCCAGGAGGGAGAGGATGGCGTCACCGAACGCGTCCGAGAGCTGCGTCAGTGGTTTAGCGAGTGCAGTCAGTCCGTCGATAAGCGCGGTCTTGATTTTCGATCCTGCAGCATCGAGCTGGACGTAGAAATCCTGCCACTGCTTCAGAGACTTGTCGCCGACGTCGAGCTGGCCAGCGCGCTTGGCGTAGTCGGCACCGTACTCACCAAACTCGCTCTCGGACAGGCCTTTGATGCGGCGTAGGTCCTCGGCGTTCAGGCCAAGCTCACCCAACCTCCTGGATTCGAGGAGCATGCCTAGTTGTTCATCGGGAGTGTTTTGTGCGAGCTGACGGACGCGCTTGAGCGCTTCCATCGCTACATCGGCTGTGTTGCCGCCTGCAGCCGGGTTCATTCCCAGGCTGTAGAGAGCGTGAGCAGGACCGCTCGCGACGTTGCCCCGCGCTGTCGAAACGCCGCCTAGAAAGCCGGCTGAATCAATCAGACGCTCGTAGGAAATTCCGAAGGCCTGTTGCTGGCCATACCGCAGCCCCAGGCCCGAGCTGGACCGCCTTCCGGCTGAAGCTGCCCCTGCCAGCCGGTCCAGGCCCCAGACGCTGCCACCTGCCGCCAAACCCGCCACAGCGGTGCCAATGCCGGTCCAGCGCATCAGGGTGTTCACAGCACCGCTGATATTGCCGTAGACGCTCTTGGTGCTACTGGCGATATTGGACCAGTAGGTGGCGGTGGTGCGGGTGGAGGTTGCCAAGCCCTCTTGGACGCCCAGGAGAGACTTGAACGAGTTGTTGAGCTTCTTGCCGAGTTTTTCGCTGTCGGCACCGCTCTTGGCAGCGCTCTCCTTGTACTTGGAGTAGAGCGCGTAGAACCTCTTGAACTTCTCGTCGTCGACGGGAATTTCGAGGATTGGACGCTTAACTGCCATCATTCCCTCCGTGCCGCTGCGGCGATCACGTCGCGATTACGGAAGGCTTGAGCGGTGCTCCATGGCGAGTTGAACCGCCCGAAGTACTCCTCGAAGCCTTCCTCTATAGCCCACCCTAAACTGGTATGGACGATGGAGTCTCCGTCGCGCCAGTATTCGCGGCCAAGGTCGAGGTCGGCAATGAACGAGCGTACTCCGTAGAGTCCAACGAGGTAGTCAGCACGCCAGACTGAGCCACCATCTCGTACATCCCCGGCAGCTCCCTCCGGCCATGGACCCAGGAGGCCGAGGTAAAAAAACAAACGTAGTTCTTCACCTCGTCGACATCACCTGAGGAGAGCCATTCACCCTTCATGGCCTCGTAGAACGGGACGGTTTCCCATCCACGTTCGCCTGGCACCACGACGTTGGTGAGCCGCCAGATCTCGTTGAGCAACGTCTTTTCGACGTCCTTGAAACGGTCACCGTTGTCGCGGATCGATTCGAGCATGGCGTCGTGCACAAGCCGGGTGCACTGGGCTGGTGTCATCCCGTCCATGTAGAGGCCGAACAAGACCTTGGAGATGAAACGGAAGTGACTCTTGTAGATCTCGCTTGAGATAGGCGTGTGGTGGATCGCTACCACGCTGTTGTCATCACGCTCTATCTCAAGCACCAGGTTCAGCTTCTTGTCGATCTTCATGACGACCCCCAGAGTCGGTTTAGAGTGTTAAGCCCCGTCCCAGAGGCTCGAATTGATGATGTAGTAGCCGCCGAAGGTAACCATGTAGCCGGCGTCTCCACCGTTCATGCGAAGCTCAGCGACGTTATCGATGCTCATGTTGATCAGCTCAATGGGACCGAGGCCACCGGCCTGGGTGTCGGGACGCAGCGTGCCACCGCCGAGGATGCTGTTGGTCTGCTTCCGCGTCTCGTAGAGTTGTGAGAGGTTCTGGGTCTTGAGCAGGTTGGCCCTCACAATGATCGGCTGGTAGGGCTCGGGGCTGTTGACGATGCCGGTCATGGTCGGGATACGCCCGGTCGCCTGACCCTCGAAGGAGATGCCAATACCCTCCTGTCCGAGAAACGGCGGTGTGATGTTCAGGTCCGAAGCATCGATCCAGATAAGCGATGCACGGAGGCGGTTCAGATTCCCCTGGGGAACGCGCGGGTCGGCCATGTCTATTCTCCCTTAACCGGCCACAAAGTCGGTAACATTGATGTTGATGGTGATGCTTTCGAATCCGCGCAACGGTGTGAACGTAACGCTGAGACCATCGTACTTGCCGATGCGATAGTGGCTCGGGTTAGAGATGGAGTAGGGTACGAACGGTACAGCGTTGACCACGACGTTGCCGGCGTAGGTCCCACGATCCAGCTCCAGCGCGAAGTCTGGACCGTTCAGCTCGGTCTGAATGACTTTGCCCAGGGCGAGGCCGTAAGTGATGGCGCTGCCGCCGACACCTGCCAGGACCTGCTGCAGGCGGTTGATGCCGTTCTGATCGTAATACAACGGGTTGATCGGTGTGTTCGACCCATTGATGATGGCGTTGGCCACGAACAGCGCGCCGTTGATCTGCATCCAGTCGACGCTGTACCAGTAGTTGAATGGCCGTCCATCCTTGACATGCCCCCAGAGAAGCATGGTGTTGGTGATACCACCCTCGGCACCAGTGCCGACGTAGTTGTCGCTCGACGTTTTCAGCGACGACAGCCGCGCTGCATTGCCCTTGATTGGAAACTCAGTCACGCCATAGAGATAATTGAAGGCAAACGGCGTCACCTTGTTGGTCGTGCTCGGATCGTAGTTGAGCGTGACCCAGAAGTCAGCAGCGTGATCGAACTGTGCTGCTGGAGGAGGATCGGAAACATAGAGGCTGGCCACAAGCACGCCTTGGACGCTGTCGGCACCCGGATCAGCAGGCACAGCGTAAATGAGCGTGCTGCCAGTCGTACCATTCAACGCCAAGAAGGTACCGTTGTATCCATCTGGCGTGAAGCCGGTGCTGCTGAAGTACTGCCCAGGGATGATGCCGTGAGCGCTCGTGGTCGTGAGCGTGACTCGACCGCCTGAGTAGGTGGCATTGGTGATCACGTTGGTGGGCCACGCGCCTACGAACGGGGCTTCGACGAACGCTTCGACGCACTTCATCGTGGCTTCATAGACGCCTCTATTCTGGAGCGACGTCGTCACAAAGAAGTAGGTCTTGGCGGTCGTGCTCTCGAAGCCTCCGAGGAAGGTCAGGAAGGTGCTGTCACCGTCCCAATTGCGGGGGACGAGATAGCTGTAGAAGATCTGACCGTTCGCCGTGATGAACGCAGACAGGTTGGCCACGCCAGTCGAAGGCTCGCCGGCACCAAGCTCCAGCACGTAGACGCCCTGCTGGGCTCCCTGCGTGAAGAAGGTCGTTGCCATCGACACCAGCTCCGCGCTGTTGCGCGGAGTGTAGGTGCCTGCCGTTGTCTGAGCGTCAGGATTAGCAGTGAGATAGTAGGTGAACGTGGCAGCGCCGGTAGCCATCGCAAGGTAGGTGCCGTTGTAGGCAGCAGGCACGACGTCTGCGATGGTAACGGTGAACTGCTGACCCGCAGCGATGCCGTGGTTGGCAGCAGCCGTCGCCGTCACCTGGCCACCAAAGGTGGAAGCCCAGGCGACGGAGGTGAGGCTGAGAGGCGTTGCCAGCAGCGGCGTGAGATCGCTGAGCTGGGTGAGTAGACTGTACTCACCCACCCCAAGCGTGGTGCCACCCTGGCTGATCAACGCTCCCGTCTTCTGGAGCGCTGCCGGAAGCGGAGCCTGCGTCTGGGTGACGTTGACGACAACAATCGGGTTAGCCATCTAGGCTCCCTCCTTCTGATTGAGGTGAGTCTGATTAGCCTGCTGCGACCGCGATGCCGCCAGCAGCGTTGGCAGCCGGACCAGTCACGTAGACGGCCTGACCGGTGGCAATCTTGGTTGCACCGACGCTCATGGGGTTGTTCAGCATGAGCGAGGCCGACGCTGCCCAGGAGATGGCGACCGTGAGTGCTGTCGCGCTGCTGTCCACACCGTTGAAGAACATCGGGTTGAACATGAACTGCGCTCGGTCAGTGCCACCAGCCAGTGCCTTGATGTGCAGGTTGGTCGCAAGGCTGGACTGCATGCGGAAGATCGGATCGTAGAACACATTCCGCTGACCCTGGCCGGCGCTGTTGACAAACTCCAGCGTGGCGTTCGCGTTGGTGGCGCGTGCCACCGTATCGAGGCCGAAGGTACAGCGGTTGAAGATGTTCTCGCCTTCAGCACCGATGATGAGGCTGCGCATGCCGGCCTGAGCCGCTGCCGTCGAGTCGGCACCGCCGTTGAACTGGACGTTATCGTAGTAATTGCGACCGCCCAGCGCCTGCCAGCAGATCTGTGTCGTCGCCGACGCAAAGCCGTAGAAGGTGCCGACATTGATGAACTGACAGCCTTGAGCGGTGACGTTGACGAGCGGAGTGAACACGCTGCCACCTCCCTGGATGCGGGCGCGGTTGTTCTGGCTGCCTGCGTTGACGCCGATCAAGCTCACACCGTTCTTCGCCCAGGTGAGTGTGGCTGTGCGCGTCTGCGTGCCCCGGAAGAGAATGGCATCGCCGTTGTTGGCGACAGCAGCCTCGTAAGCGGGATCGAGCGAAGCAAACGGCTTGCGGAAGCTGCCGTTGCCACTGGAGTCGCTGCCGGTCGTGGCGTTCACAAACCACTTGTTGCCAGGGAACTCCTGCGCAACGAGCATGCCGATGTTGTTGGCCGGCGCTGCGATGGGGCTGCCATTGGGCTGAATGAAACCAGTAAAGAGCCGTACGTTCTGGGACATTTGATATCTCCTACGGGGTTATAACTTCGCTACCTACGATATACGTGGGTACGCACGACTCGATCAGCTGGCGGGCTACATCTCTCACTACCGCCTGATTGTAGCTGACCTCGAACACGATCCGCTTTTTCTGAGCAATCGTGTCTAGCTCGTTCTGTCCTTCTTTATCGTCAAGGACAATTGGTATGTTGGTGACACCGAACAGCTCGGTGTCCAGGGAGTACTGCAGCATCGAATAGAGCATGCTCTGAGCGACGTCGTTGTTGCAGCCATAGAGGGTTAACCCTACTCGCTCCTTCGCGAGCGCATACTGCGATGTCCTTGGTCCCAGCGTTGGCATGCTCTGCATACCCTCGGTGTCAGTGCCACTTATATGCACGGCCACGTAGGGAGGCTTACGGTTGTCAGGCACAAGCATCGATGGAAACAACGTCACCAGTGGGCGTGGCACAGGCACATGCCAGACAGGATTGAAGCTGTTGTATGCCAACCAGATCGGTAAGCTGTTGGAAACGATCAACTGACTGGTTGCCAACGTACGAGGATCGTCTACCACCTGCGTCGACATAGTCGGATACACCGCGTACCCGATGTAGTGCCAAAGGTTAGCCTGACGATAGTAGCTCCCTCGACTGCTAAACGCGAAGCGCACGGCGGTGGTTGATGCTGGAGCACGCGAGCTACCTGGAATAGGACCGTCGAACGTAGCGATATAGAGCAGGTCGGGACCTATGGCGTTCAGGTCTTGGATCGGAACCTCAGACGTAAAAACCATCCTGTTAGCCGAGTAGTTAGCAACCTCCGTTTGTCGGCTGTCGGTGGCGTAATGCAAACTCCCCTGGGCGATAAAGTTCGAAGGAGGGCTCACTCCCTGAGGCTGGCCAAGCATAGCAGCGTTAAGGGCCATGGAGTTGATGAGAGCCGACTCGCTCAGCGTCGACGCCTTCACCCAGAACGCGTACCCGTCAAGCGGCAGTATCAAACGCACGTACAGATCGAAAACAATCTTCTGGTTGTACGACAGCGTGTCGACGCCGACCTTCAGATCAGACCCTATGGGAGTCCTGGCTGTGACTGCTTCTTCAGCCGTAGCCATTATGCAGGTCCGATATAAGACCAGCCATGAGCAGCAAGGTATGCTGACGTGAACGCGACACGACGACCGTTGCCGAGGTACGGCATCCACGTCTTCGTAGATAAGCTCCACAACATACTTATTGGCTCAGCCCCGTTTGGCGGTTGGAGCATGTGAGCACTACCTTCAACGGCTACCAGAGGAGGCTCGCAGTCAGCCGCAGCTGCCATAGGAGACTCAGGTATTGGCGGTTGGCCCATGCGTATGTATCCCTTACCGGGAACGAAACGATAGGCTGAGGGGTTCTCGATAACTTCCCTGAGAATTGTCATCAGTCGACCCATGCTTTGAATGAGCCTTCAAACAGGCCCGTATCGATGAAAGAAGGTCTCGGCGCGCGTTTGGCGTAAGGATGCTTGAAGCGCTTAGAGTGGCCTTCGAGAGATGCTTGGGTGGGGACACCCGGTATCCCGAGCGACTCCATTTCTTTTTTCATGAGAAAATCTCTGAAGCGCTCCTCGATCTTGGAGCCAGCTTCGCCCAGGGCGTCAATGCTCGTGGGAGCTCCCATGTCGATGTTTTCAATTGCACCAGCCAAGGAGTTAACCAAGTCCTCAGCAATCTCGTCACCATGAAGCTCGAAGAAAACCTCCATGATGTGATATTTCTCTTCCAGGATCGCAGCTACGTCACCAGTGGTGCTGCTACCCATCTGCTTAGGCTTGCGACGACCGGCCTCGCGGTAGGACGCACCATCCGCATACGGCAAATCCATGACACCCAGGAAAAGAGTGCTCACGATATCCCCCATGCGCTCGGGCCGAAGTCCTGAACTAACTCAAGGTATTGTCGTCCCCACGGCGTCTTCAGCCTCTGTAGGTCGCTCAGGGTGAGCGACTCAAAGGCCTTCGGCACCACGAGGCTCACGTTGGTGGCCTCGTCGCCGGTGCTCTGGACCACGCCCGACGTGAAGCCGCTCAGGTTGAGCGTGGTCCGCATGTAGGCAAAGAACTTCATCGGAGGGTTACTACCTTCGATGACTTCTGCACCAGGTAGGTCCTGAGCGTAATTGACCAGGCGGTCGCCGGCCAGGTTGTAGACGGCGAGACCATAGATCGACGTGTACGGGCTGCGTGGCGCGCAGACAGCCTTCAGCTGCTTGTTGACCGTCGCCAGCGCGACCTGGTAGCTCCACTGGATGTACACCGAGTTGTCCGGCAGCAGGGCACTGTTGATACCCATGATGGCACGGATGAACTCGATGTAGCAGGCGACGGTCGGACCCATAACTAGCGTCGCTTGCCAGGGCCTTTAGCGGTACGCTCGGTGCCAGGCGTTGCGACGTCGTTACCTGATACGCGCAGGCCTTCGGCCACTGGCTTCTCGTCGCCTTCATGAACCATGCCGCCCGACTTCTCTTCGATGAGCGTGGTCTCGAAATTGTCCAGGGTGCCAGGAGCGGCTTCTTCCATGACCTGGCTGGAAGCGAGAGCTGCCTGCTGACGCACTTCGTCGCCGCGCAGCTTGAGCACACCCTTGTTGTGATCGAGCACGCGCTTGATGGCGGTCACCGGCACAGGCTTGTCGACGCTGAGGATGTAGGGAATGGTCGTAGCGTAGGAGCGCTTGCTGCCGATCTCATCGATCTTGATCGAGCCGTACTTGGACATCTGTTCGACGATAGAGTCGACGTCCTGCTGGGCAAGGTCCTTCGGAACTCGCACCTGACGACCGCGCGCAATGTTGAGCTGAATGTTCTTGGTGACTTCGGGGACGCGCAGGTTGGCGATCCGATTCTGCATGGTAGCGTTAGCGATATAAAGATTCACGGCTTCCCTCCTGAGGAATTCGGTTTGTGAGAAAACCCCAGGGGATGCTCCCCTGGGGTTCGCGGGTGGTCTGGAGCTGCTAAGCTCCTAGAACTCCATGCTGATGATGGTGATCGCCTCGGGGCGAACGCCCCAGCCCGAGGTGAGACGCCATTCGAGCAGCAGGTCGGTGGCACCACCCGGCAGCGGAGAAGTCAGCTCCTTGGGGGCCGCCATGTCGGCATACATCGTCACGCAGGCGTCGTTGCCAGGCGACACACGAGCGAACTCGTTAGTATCGATGCCTTCGACGTTCTGCTTCTCGACTTCGGGCATGGTGATGATCACCGCGTCCGTTCCGCCGTCGCCCTTGCCGATCAGCGTGTCGTCATACGACCACGTCAGCATGTCCTTATTGCGCTTCAGGATTTCCTCGAAGAGGCCCTTGGTCGTTTCGCTGCCGGCTCCGGTGCGCTGGAACTGGCTGAGCTGGACGACGTCGGGGTATTCGAAGAGGCCCAGGATGCGCTGGGGACCGAGGATGGTGAACTTGCGTCCGATGCCGAGCTGGTTGGTCCGGCTCTTCATGTTCAGCACAGTCGTGAGCAGGAAGAACGCCATCTCGCCGTTATCGTAGGTCTGAACGGTGTCGTTACCGTTCGAGTCGGGCGGAAGGTTGATCGCCGTGGCACCTGCGCAGTTGAGCAGGCCCTCGCCGTTCTGGGGATTGGCACCGTACAGCAGGAGGTTGCGAGCCTGCTGGAAGTGCGCCTGACGCAGGCCGCGACGGTAGAGATCGGGCAGCGACGAATTCCAACGCGCAGCGGCGTTGACGTCGTGATGATCGTACTCGGCGCGGTTACGGAGCAGGTAGGTGGGAGTAGACAGCTGGCTGAACGCGATGTTCACGCCCGGCAGCTGGTTGTAGGCGCTCTGGCCGCCCGCGATGGAGGTGCGGAGATCGACGCGGCTCATGTAGACGTAGAGATCGTCCTCGGCGAGCCGCACGCGCGGCTGGCCCCCTTCGAGCGTATCGAAGGCACCCGACGCCTGCGCGTACGGGAGAACCAGTCCAGGCTCGAAGAAGTTCGGGCTGACCTGGACGAATGCGGGAGCGTTGACAGCCATGTTGGCAGCCCTTTCCTAAATAAGGATGATCGCTGCGGCACCATCACGGTCCCACGTAGCGAATCCGGTTTCAGAATCGTAGTCGACGATCATGCAGTTGAAAGCCTGCACGCGCAGGATACGGCACGGGAGAGCTCCGCCGCCTGCTTTGAGGGTGCCCAGGACGGTGCTCGAACCTGGATCGACCAGCTTGACCGCGACGAGGGTGTCGGTGGCCGTGCCGGTGATGGCCACGTAGGTGCCGTTGTAGGCAGCCGGCGTGGAGCCGCTGATGGTGAACGAACCGCCGACATCGACCGTGTGATTGGTCGTCGTCTGGAACGTCACCTGGCCGCCGCCGGTCGACGCCCACGACTGGGCGAGCAGCGCGTTGGCCGGGAAGGCAACCTCGTACTGCACCAGCATCTGCGCGTCGTACTCCCACGAGACCGGCGTGGTCTCGATGTCGTCGCCCAGGGAGAGCAGGGCCGCGTCCATCTTGACCGCGACACGTGCGCCGGAACCGAGGCGATAGAAGTTGACGTTGCCGCCAGCCGACTGCAGCGGCACCGGCGACTGCGGCGTGTTGATCGCAGAGTAGTTCTGATCGAACACACTGAAGCCGCACAGGTTCTTCGCCGTGCTGCCACCGGTAACGTTGGTGGCACGACCGACCTTGGGGCCGAGCATGACGTCGGGCGTCGTGGCCGGCGAGCCCTGAGGAGCCGGCACGTCGGCATAGATGCCGACACCACCCCACATCGGCAGCGTCTCCGTCGTGGCCAGTCGGCCACCAGAGAGGCTGTTACGGATGGCCGGGTCCGGCCAAGCCGTACCCTGCATGAGGCCATCCCACTGGACGCCGAACGTACCCGGCGCGTTGACCGAGACGTTCGGGTTGATCGTAATTCCGCTCATTTGATGATCCTTCCTTTCTGGAGGGCGTTAGCGATTGGAGCCGGGCTTGGTGCCCTCGAAAGAACCCGCTTGCAGCGGGGGCATGAACGAGCGCATCCACGAGATGGGCTCGCCGATCCACTTGGTCTCGTTGTGGCCGCTGTCGAGGCGAACCGAGACCTTCTGCAGGCGACCAGCCGGAACCTTGGCCGGATCGCTGGCGCTCTTGAGGGCGTCTTCGAGCACCTGGCTCTCGATGCCGGCGAAGATGCCTTCGTCCACAGCGGCGACGCTGATCTCGGCTTCCTTCCACCGCTTCGAATGCGGCTTGAGGTCGACGATGATGCGCTTGCGATAGTCGATCAGGCTCTCACCCGGTCCCGGTCGAGGCGCGTTGCCACCCATCGCAGCGTAGACAGCGTCGGCGCGGGCCTGGACACGACCATAGCTGGCAATGTCGGCGTCGGGCTGACGAGTCTGATTGGCGACGAGGGCCTGGAGAGTTTCGAGCTGCTTCTTGATGTCGATGCCGAGGCCCAGGGCCGCAGCTGCGTCAGCACGAGCCTTCTCGTTCTTTTCCTCGTCCTCGGTGTCGGCGAGCTTCTTCTCGCTCTCATCCTCGGCGTCCTTGCGGGAGTCAGCAGCCTTCTTCTTGGCGTTTATCTCGCCGGCCTCTTCGAGCGCGTCGCAGTACACCTTCTCCTCGGTGTCCATGCGCTCCTTGAAGTCCTCATTGGACTCGCCGTCCTTGCGCTCGCCAAACTTGAAGTTGTCGGCGCGACCGCGTGCGTCGGCACGAGCCGCTTCCTCCTTCTTAATGTCGTCCTCGTCCATGCGCGTGGCCAAGCGGCCAAGCGTGGTGCCGAGAGCCGTCATGCCCTCGCTGAGGCCTGCGAGCTTCTTCGCGTCCTCAGCACGTGCGTCGTCCATCATCTTCTTCAGTTCTTCAGCGGTCATGTCGCTGTCTCCTCTGGTTGCAGTTACGCCTACAGGATCGCCACCCTTGTCCCAAACCCCCTGCCAACAGATGGCGATATGATCCAGCAGGCCGGGTTTTCCTTCAATCAGGAACTTGTGACCGTCGACTTCCGACATGCTGCCGGGAGCCTCGTGCCATACGACGCCAGGGCTGGTGGAGAGCGTCTGGCTCTCCATCATTGAGGCTGCCTTGTCGTCGTATATCTTGGCAATGGCCCAGACCTCAGTGCCCACGATGTAGGGCAGAAAGACGGTGCCGATGCCTCGGTTTGCGAACTCCTCTGAGTCCACCATCATGCCCTCGGGATGCTCCAGCACCACCGGGAGGCCATTGCAGCGGGCCAGGAATTCGTCGTTGAGATAGAAGGATGGATCGCGATAGACATATTCAGCGTCACGCTCGATGAGCTTGCCACTGAGTGTATCGACCTTTGTGCCCTTCTTTATGTCGTCCTTGGTAGCCTTCGCACCCAGCTTGCGGCTGCGGTAAGCATACTCAGTGCCGGTGATACGAATAGCAAAGAGCGTGAACTTCTCGTAGCGCTGGGGACTGCTCAGCTCGCCATCGCGGATGGCCTGCGCTACCTCCAGCTCGTTCATGTTCCCAGCGCGGCGCAGTGCAATGGCGCAACCAGGATGCAGCGGCTGCGGCGGGCTGCCCAGGGGAGCCCATGCGTATCCGGTGTGCTCGTCGCACAGGATAGGGGTGAACTCCTCGACATCTTTTTCAATGAACGTCGTGAAGTCCACCTGGTCGGGCGCGATTGGATCGGCTGGCGGTGATGCCGTTGCCGCGTTGTGGATCGCGTCGCCCAGAGTCTGCGGAGTCATCGCCTGCTCAGGTGCAGGGGCAAGCGCACTCGTCCCTGGGCTAGAGGCGATGCTGCGGGTTAGATAGGTGAGGTTCTTCTCCTTGGCCTTGTAGCCAGCCTCCTCAAGCGTCTCGCGAATAGCTGCGCCGATGACGTCTTCGCCATCCTCCACACGCCCGCCTGGCACGCACCAGGTGTCAGGATAGTCGCCACCAGGCCCGCGCTTCAGAAAGAGAGCGTTGCCCTTGGTGGAAACAAGGAGAATGCCGGCAGCACGAATCATTCAATCACCAAATAGAAGTTTCCACCGAGCTCGCGTTTTCCAACAACAATTTTTGCATCAGAAGCGCCAACAACACCTGGAGACTTATAAACGTCTCCAATCGTATGAGCCTTGAAGATAACCTCAGTGACTTTGACTTCTTTTTTGTTGGCATCACCCCGAGCCTTCGCCTCAACCGCAGCATCGAACTTCGCTCGCGCCTCTGGATCGGTCGGGGGCGTGAGGCCAGCGGGGATGGCGTCGCCACGCCCCCGATCCAGGTTCGTGAGCAGCCTGCCTTCCCACAAGTCGTCGCTCACCTTGCCGACACCAGGAATTTCAATCGGAGGGCTAAACTTGACACGATACATTTTGCCTTCTTTGGCAATGATCATGCCCTCCTTGCCATAGAACTCCTTCATGCCGCCACTGCTCTTGATGCGGACGCGGGTGCCGGAGTCCATGGCGTCACCAACAGCGGTGATAGAGGACACCGCAGGCGTAGCGGACGTGAGGGTTTCGTCTCCAGCATCAGACCTCGCAACCAGCGCCTTCGCGGTCTTGCCAAGGGTGTTGAGACTGGCGATCATGCTGTCGAGTGTATTCACCTTGGGCTCCTGTGAGTCGGGCCGACCGTACCCGGTCCAATGCTTGCCGGCTGCGATGTTGTCTGCGGCAGCCTTGGCGCGTCGCATGGCTTCGCTCTCGGTCTTGCACCAATAAAACTTTTGAGCAACGCGGAAGATAAACGGCGTCGACACATCCTCAGGATCGCTCGACTTGTGGACCGTGATCCCTTTGCCGAAGTCTTTAATAAGGGTCTCAGACATGTCAATTCCTAACGGTAGAGAGAGGTGATATCGGCTGCAGCACCGCCTGCAGCGATCACCAGCAGGCCTTGTGCGAACGAGGCTCCGTTCACTCCAGAAGGGATGTTCCCCTGGGCGAGCGTGCTATAGGTGCCGATCAGGTTGTAGAGCGCGTAACCGGTGTGCACGCCACTCTGCGATCCACTCGTGTTCACAGCTGCACCGCCAGCAGAGGAGCTGACCCGGAAGGTTCCGGCTGTGAGCCCGGTCGCGAGGACGTAGTACGTCGTCCCTGCAGTCAATCCGGTCGGCAACGCTCCAGTGGTCTGGAACTTGATGCGTTGGCCAGCGCTGAAGCCGTGGTCAGCCCAGGAGATGACACCGGGTGTGGCGATGGTCATCGTAACCGTCGCGCTCTTGGCGTCCCACACAGCTGCGCTCGACGTGGTGCCACCGGTGTTGACGGTGAGCCCACTGAACACGCCCGAAGCGTTCTTGGCCTGAAAATATCCGTTGACCGCCATGTTCAAAGGCGTGCTGCCAGCGATCCAGACCGGAATAGCAGCAGCCGGATTGCTTTGTGCGTTAGGGTAGCCCACTAGAGCAACCCGGCGCGACGTGCTATCGCGAGCGCGGCTAGCACAATAATGAGACCCTGGATCAACTGCACGATGAGCGGCTTCACAGGCAGCTTCTCAGCAGCCCATAGGAAGAGGCCCATAACGATCAGGATCAGAATAATAACTACGATCAAAGATTCCATCAGGCTGCCCTCATCGCTGCTATTGCGTTCGGATATTCCATCTCAATTCTCCATCTTTGCTTTGGCTGCAGCCAGGGCGGAGCGACCCTTCTCGGTGACCATGGCGTCGGGCAGAGCCCTCACGCTGTAGATGTATCGATAGAAGCAACGGCAGAACGGGAACTCGCCGGGCTGCTCGATCTCATCGGTGTACTTCGAGCCGGCCTTCTTGACGTAGCCCTTCTGCATCGCCCAGCTGTCGCGTACCAGATAAGGCAGCTTCTCCGATTCAATCTCGCGGTCCTTGTGCTCCTTGCGGTAGTCGTATCCAGCCTGGTGGAAGTGACTCCTCCACACCGCTGCGATGGCACCGCCGCCAACCGCGATCACGCTGTTGATCGCTGACTCCAGCTTGTGGCCCTGGTCAATCAGGACACGGCGCTCTCGAAACTTGAGGCCGCTCAAGCTCTTCCTGATCTTCTCCGACTCTTCTCCACTCTTCTGGTCGGTGCCACCCTTCGGAATGGACGTGGCCCAACCATTGAACCGGCGCATGGTGGCCGCGATCTCCTCGTCGTGGTTCAGCTTGATCAGCGAAGCGTTCGCCATGATGCGGCGATCCAGCTCAGCCCTCAGCTGAGGCTTCATTCTATCCAGCGTGAACTTCGGCACGCCTGGATGCTTGCTGAGCACCCCACCCTTCTCGATCATGCGCTTGTAGATCGCTTTCATGGCGTCGGCGATCATGCGTTCCATCTTCTGGGAAGGCGTCATGGATGCGGCTGCGGCAGCACGGAGCTTCGCATCCCAGTACGCCAACGCCTCGGAGCTGTCGTATCCGTTGGAGCTGAAATACGCCATTGCCTCCTTTAAGACGGAGTCGAAATCTTTTTGATCGGCCATTAGGACCGCCTAATCACCTTATGAGCAGCAGCCAGGCTATCACAGTACGCATCGACTGCGTCCTTGATCTTAGCGCGAGCGCATTCAGATCTACCCCAATCACCAACGATGCATGCAGCCTGAAATTGATCCATGCCCTCGGAGAAGATGTCCTTGGCACGCGATGCCGATGCTACGTCAGCAGTCACTTGCTCCAGGCTACTGGTCACTTCACAACCTTCCGATGCTCATCGAGCTTGACCACCGCGCCTCTCAACAGCTCGATGGCTTTGCCAACACGCTCGGCACTGTCGCCACGCATGCCAAAGCCTTTAACCTCACCGTCCTCGCCACCTTCAGCAGCGGTCTGAGCAGCGTCCTTCTCGGCCTGGACGGCGTCGTGGGCTGCACTCGCGATGGCTTCATAGTCGAGATTCAATGGCGACGTGAACAGCGTGCTCATCTCGTTCACGTTGTCAGCTACCCACTGCAACACCACAACGGTTTCATCGCCGTCCAGCTTCTGCCCCAGGAACAGCTCGGCTACAGCTACAAGCGCACGAAGCTTGACGTCATCGACCTTGACCTTCTCGCTGTCGGGCTCGGTGATCAGGTTCGGCCACGGAGACACAAACGAGTTACGCCAGGTGTAGAAAATATCCTCGTAGGATTTGTCGCCGTACTCCTCGGGGAAGTCCTTCTTGATGGTCTCGACGAATTCAGGGCTCCAGGCACGGTGCTGAACAATCTTGTCCATGAGCATGAACAGCGGGTCCATCTTCTCACGGATACGGTCAACGTAGCGCGCCTGGGCACGAGCGTCCTCGGTGCCCTCGCCGAAGCCCTCTGCGAAGCTCTCCTCGGTCAGCATCTTCGCCGGCATCGGCACCGCTGAAGCAGTGTTTTCGATGATGTTGTGGCGGGCCAGTTTGAACGGCTCGGCCAGGTTCTTCAGGTCGATGGACTCGATGGAGTCGCCGTCGCTGCCGACGCTGATGACGTTGCCGACCATGGCCTCCTTGACCACGTTGCGCTTCAGGCCCAGGGCGGTCTGCATCATCTCCGTAATGAAGGACCCAGCCTGCTGAATCTTGGCGACCAGGACGCCGGCCTTCACGCTCACCATGTCGTCGGTGATCATGGTCTGGACGAAGCTCTTGAGCGGCAGCAACGCGCGCTGGTACACCGACCTGCCAGTGAAGCCGTACGTGCTCGACTGGAACACGATGTACATGGGCTTCTCGTTCATCATCACGCAGGTCCGGCTCTTGTGGAAGGTCGAGCCATTCACCCTGATCTCGGTGACGTTCTGAAACTTCATCGACAGTGGGTTCTGGTCGAGGACGAGGCTGCCGGCTGTGTTCAACGGGTCGTAGACGTTGAAGCTGATGCTCTGCTTGTGCAGCTTGGCGAAGTCGAGGGGCTGCTCGTTGCGAACGCCATCGGTGAGCACGGCCAGGGAAGCGATCCCGTACACCCGGCTCTGGCTCATGACGTTGAAAATAACGTCGTCGGCACCGATCAGCTTCCACTCCTTTTCAAACGCCTCCTTGACGCGGTCGCCGGGCGAGTCTGGCACCTCGATATCGCGCTTCTGGCTCATCGCGATCTCGATGGGCTTCTCCGCGATCTTCGCGCCGAGGGGGTGAAATAGGTAGATCTGCTTGCACAGCTCGTAGCTGGGCTGGCTGCCTGCGCTGATGTCGTCGGCCATCAGCATCAGCTCGAACGCCGTGCCGATGCTGCTGCCCTTGACGGTGATGGTTGCCATTAGGCTCTACCCTCGCACGGCTTGGCAAGCAGCGAACACGCCTGGCCTTCCATTGCAATTGCCTCGACAGGCGCACGATGGCTGATCAAGCCTAGCGCCTGGTCGCAGCGCACCTGCTCAAGAGCAGCCTCGTATAGCGTCCAGGTCGAATAGAACCTGGTGTTATCGCCCAGGAGGATCGAACGGAAGTTCATGCTGTTCTCTCCCTTCAGGATGATGCGGCCCGCTCGACGTTCACTCGGGCTAAGGATGGTCACGGTCGATGCCACTCAGAACGCTGCGCGAGCAAGCGTCTGGGCCTAAGGGTCGCCACCGCTACAGAAGCGCCTATCTCTATCCACCCAACCACATCATTTCAGCTTGCCATCGGCAGCATCGACGAGGACCGGTGCGCTCGCCATACCACTCTGGGTTTACTTGGTAAGCAGTGTCTGTCGATGGCAATTTACTTCTTCCCTTTCGCATCCTTTGCCTGCCCGAACATAAGCAGGTTGGCGTAGCAGAAGATATCAAACAACTCATCTTCGTCTAGCGGCGTGCCGTGGCCTACGCGGAACTCCGTCACCTGCGTGAAGAAGTGGTTGGCCGAGCGGCCCTTGTAGACCTGCGTCTTCTCGAACGCCTCGTCCGTCATCAACATCATGTTGTTGCTGACGTATCCGCTACACGACACCGCGCGGCCCTCTTTGCCCATCGCAGTCATAGCGCCTGCTATCGGCGTCGCCCGCAGCTTCGAACGCTGCGCTTGCTGGAGCAGTATCTGCCCCGAGTCCTTGTCCTCGATCAGTGCACCCAGGAAGCCATTGCGCGCTCCGCAGCGTCGCGCCAGCTCCTCACCGCGTGCCATTACGCTCGGCAGCCAACCGATCAGCAGGTCGGCCTCGACCTGGCGCAAGTCCCAATCGAGCACGAAGCCCTGCGGCTTGGGGTGCATGCTCAGCGCGAACCATCCCGTGCCAGTGCCGTCGCGCTTCTTGCCGGTCTTGGTCGCAGTATCCATGATAGCCAGCACGCCGTCGCAGCGCGTAGGCATCGGTACCGGCTGCAGCTCCTCGCCTACTTGGCGAAGGATGTTTGCCCTATTGAAGAAGAATGCGCCCTCGCGGGCACGCGCCATCTGCTGGTACTGCGTCGCCCAGGCATGCTCGCCTGAGGTGATCTTGAGCTTGCTCGCTTCCTCTGGCCCGATGCGCTCGGGATGGAGTAGCTCGCCTTCCTTCGTGCGCGGGTCGGTGAACCACTTCGTGCTCACCGTCGTGCTGCGTACGTACTCCATCGGCAAGATCAGCTTGACGTACGGCAGTCCCAACTCTTCGATCACACCGCACAGGTCCTTCGGATGGAGCCGGTGCATCATGATCATCAGTGCATCGAGTTTCTGATCGTTGAGTCGGGATGTGGCCGACTCTCTGAACATTCGCGTCGTCCTCTCAAGCTCGGCGGGGCTCTCGACCATTTCGGTCGAGTGCGGATCGTCGATGATCAGCCTATTGCCTCGGCCTGCCGTTAGACGACTGAAAGGGACAGCCTTACGGCCTCCCTTCATAGTGTTCTCGAAGTCGCTTGCGTCGTGGCGGATGAGCTTCACACCAGGCCACAGCGCCTGGTACCACTGGCTCAGCACCAGGTCGCGGTGCTTGCGGCTATCTCGCTCAGCGTATCCGGCTTCGTACGAGGTGGTGAAGTACCGCAGCCAGGGTTTCTTCGTCCACTCCCAGGCCCCGAACATCACCGAGACCGTCGTCGATTTCATCAGCCCAGGGGGCATGTTGCACAGGAAGCGTTGAATCTCCTCGTCGTGGATGGCCTGGAGGTGCTCACCGATGGCGTCGACGTGCCAGTTGTGAAGATACGGCGTGCCAGGCTCGATGACGTGCCAGGCCTCTTTGACGAAGCCCGAAAAGGTGTAGCAGCGCTCGCGCACCGCAGCGGCGTTGTCGGTGATCTCCTGGAGCCGGTCCAGGCTCTCTTTCCGCTTAGCCTGCTCTAGCTCAATGCTTTGTCGCAGCTGCGAGAGCGCTTGCAGCTTGGCTTGTACGGGCAGCGAGTCTGGCGAGGTCATCATCGCTCATGTCCCCCAGATTGAGCGGCGACAGATCAGGATTGGATACAGGCTGGATCGGCTTGCCGTGGCCGCGCTCCAGGACCATCGCCGCTGCAGTCAGGCGCACGTTCGGCTGATTGCCGGGGTTACGCATGATCGCGAGTATCGTTGCCATCGCACCACGAGTGTGCTTTCGCGCCATATCGCGGAGGTCAAGCATCTTGCTGTCAGGCGGACGCGTCCCCTCAGGGTTGCCCGACCGGCCAGCCACCCAGCCACCCTTCCCGGTCGGGTTGCCGACTTGGCCCTTCTTTCTGTTATTCAGCGGCATCAGAACTACCTGCTCCAAATATCAAATTATTGATTCTACGTCCTTTTTCGCGAGCGTAATCACTCGCGCTGGCGTTTCGGCTTTCCTAACCAGCTCAAACATACCCGCGCTCCCCTCAACTTCTGAGGGTCGACCAAACATGTGAACTAAAACTTTGAGGCGGTCATACGTTGACCACCGAACGGGTCCTTCAAAACCAACAAACGGTCCCTCAAGAACCTTAACCGTAGCACCGACCTCGAGAAGCATCCGATCCGCCTGTTGCTCAATCACATAACCTTCCGAACTACACAGACTCATAAGCGGCAACAACGCTTCATCGCGAACCCTGGCTGGTATCTCACTAGCCGAATACATGAGTCCCTTGAGTCCGCTCCCGGGCAAGGCATTCAAATCCTGCCAGCCATATAAGAGAACATCGAATCTTACAAATAGATAGCCCGATATGTACGGCCTGATTATTTCTGTTTGCTTTCGGCCGCGCGAGGGTTTCCGTAAAGAAACAATCTTGGGGTTGAAAACCTCGAACCCTTTGGCCGCGACGCACTTTTCCGCGATCATTCCTTTATGGGGCTCTACCTTCGCAACATGCCAATTGAGCATTTCCGAACAGCCCCCGGACAACCGCGCGCTCGAGGGACGATCCCCAAGCGGGCAGTACAACCAAGTCGCGACATCTCGCCAAAAACTTAACGATTGCAAGGGCTATTAGTTGCCGCAACATTATTGCGTCAGCAAGCAACATTATTGCGTCAACAAGCAACATTATTGCGTCATGCAATAGGATAGGTCAGCCCAATAGGAGGTCCCTGATAGCCCTGATGTCCCTGATCTCCCACTCCCAACCACATGCATAACCGTTTTAGCCTATATTCTCGTGAACCTGACCTGTAGCTTGATTCCAGTCTACATATAGGAGCTCTATGGCAGGAAACTAGGCTAAAAAAAAGTGCATGTGGTTGGGAGTGGGAGACTAGGGACATCAGGGCTATTAGGGACCGGCGCCCTGATGTCCCTGAAATAAAATTACCTTCGATAGGGCGTTGAGTGGTCCCTGATGTCCCTGATTATTGAAACAACATCGGCGCGCTGGCCAGCAACGGCGAGGTTGAGTGGTCCCTGATGTCCCTGATTATTAAAACGGGATGTCGTTGTTACCTGGGGCAGCAACCGGCCCCCCGCCCCCTTTTGTCGCCAAGGCACTAGCGGCGGCAAGTCGTTCGCGCACAGAAAGGTCGATGCGGGCATAAACAACGAGGCGTCGCCCTGCTATTCTCCAACGACCATCTTCGGAAACATCGTTACGCATAGGCGAGTACCCGCATTGCTCAAAACGGTGCGGTATGGCCCGCCTGTTCTTGCGATCTTTTAGCCAAGCACGAAAAGTATCATCGGCCTTAAACGCGACCATGTCGTTGGTTACAGCGGGAAGGTTACCAAGCTCCTCCATGATCTGACGCAGCTCGGAATCCTCCGGAGCCTGATTGGCATCGACAATATCCCAAAACGCGGGGGTCTTGGGCGGCGGTGCTTTGGGGTTGTATGCGCTGATATCGATGGATGACAGGTAGGCAGCAACATGGCCGAAGCCTCCCATGTGATACCACCGCCACATGTGGTTCCAATACTCGTCATCGAAGCCACCGCTTTCGACATCGCTCCAAGCGACATAGTGCCGGCGGTCATTGGCCGGCAGGTAGATGCCATCGGTCTTGTAGTTGGTCGTTATGATGACGCCACAGCAGTTGGTCACATAGTGCTCGCGCAGGTTTTTTTCATCACAACGCAATACATCGGGCGGCGACGCCATATAGATTTTGGTACTGTCGTAAAACTGATATCGGTTTACCTCCAGATCGCGCGCCTCGCTGATGCGCAAAATCACCGACTTAACAAAACCGTTGAAGCGGCCCAGCATGGTTTGAGGAGTTATCTCGGCAAAGTTCCACGGCCCCACCGCATACTTGACCGGCTCCAAGATTGTATCTTTGCCAATGCCTGGTTTGCCGCCCAGGACCAAAGCGTGGTTTGGTTTGATGTGCGGCTGTTGGACGCGTTGCGCCAGGTAGAGAATAATGTGCGTCGCATCGTCAGGATAAACCTTCAATATATGGTCGGTCCATTGACTGGCCTTATGGGCATCGCCTAGCGCAATGTTGGCCGCAAGGTATTCGTTATATGAAGCCGTGCCGATCTGCTCGGACCACCCGCCGTTAACGATCAGGCGGTCCCTGATGATTTGCGGCTCGCCCGGTGCCCACGTAAGTTGGTGAACCCTCCTGTGGCGATCCAGCCAGGACGATGCTGTCATCGTCTGTTGTTTCTTTGTTGCCTCACCCTCCTTGTTGACTACCATTACCTTTTCGTCATTGCTGTCGGTAATGGGTATCGGGCGGATGCAGGCGTTTACGCTTACCGCCGGCCATTGCTCGCCGGTTGGCGTGTAAATGTATGTATGCTGTGGCAGGTAAGCCCAAAAATCCTCAAGCTCAACGGATCGATAACCAAGCTGATTTCGCAGCCAACGCAACGCCTCATCGAACGTCTTGCCCATGTGCTCCATGACCAGATCAATCGCGGTCCTGTTGCCACCCCGCTTGTCGCCCATATCGTGAACGCCAAAGTCCTTGATACCCTGTGGACTGATACTGAGGTCTTCCTCGAGTTTTCTCCCTAACGCCTTGGACGGCACCCGATAAATGCCTTTGGATGATTTTGCTTCAGGGAAAATGACCGGCACCCACGATGCCAACGACTCCAGGGCCAAGTCGTTTATGCGACCCGGGTCGCTACCCATGCGCCCGCTCAAGTTAGCGACACCGTTAAGTTTGGACTCCTCTTTTTCAATGTCAAAAACTTCCTCACCGTAGACACCATGGTCGCCTATATCGACGATGGCAGTCAAAAACGGATCTGATTTTTTATGGAGGAAACCCGGCAGGCGCATGACGCGCGGCAGATCGCAAACCTTGGGGTCGCTGTTGAACTTCTTGGCTAGTGCTTTTTGGGCACCTGTAAACGACGCCAAGGGAAATTGATTGACCAGCCAATAGGCGTGCCACCGGCCGGGCGATGACTCGACGACGATATGCGGAGGACGGGTTTTATCTTCCAACACCGGCTCCAATGGCGCACCATCAAGATCGACGAACAGGGCGCGGATCGATATCACATTGGCGGCGGTCCTGCCACGCAAGTCGGTCTCGTTTACCGTTACGAAAACACCGGCACCACTTTCGTTTAACTTAGCGAGCTCATCGTAGCACTCCTCTATGGTGCCATGGATGATCCTGGCCAATTTCTGGTTCTTTGCCTTGCTATCATCGAACGTTTGAAACGTAAAGCGGTCGCCTTCCAGGGCTTCGAGGAACGCTGCGGCCATTTCCTTGTTTGTCGGGGACATGAAATTATTTCCTTCAACGCTTTACATTCTTGGATCGTTTCCTCATCCACATAATAACATCATCCAAATCATAGAAGATGGTCATGCCTTCCTTGATGATTGGCATCCCCCGCTTTTGCCAGTCCCCAACGGTCTGCGGCTTGATTCCAAGCTCGTTGGCAAGCTGATCGCGGTTAAGTATGCCGCGACCATGCAATAGTCCTGCAGGTTGGACGCTCATTGGCTAATGAATCCTTATTAAAACAGGGCGCAAACCCTACCGTATAGCTATTAGAATCCGCAAGCCTTAAAATACCCCTTGCGATTGCGCCCCGCCTAGGCATAGGGTGCCGGCTACGTTGCTTAACAGGAAATGATTCCGGTTAGCCTCCGACCTCCACCAATTCTCCCCCCGGTGGGGGTCGGGTCGGACCTTAAAAGGAAAGAGATGTGAGATGGATCGAAATGAAATCACTGAAACACCGGAACGACAGACCCGCATCCGCGAGTTGCTTCATGCAGCGACGGCCACGCAACGACGCGGAAGAATGGTCGCCAGATGCCCCACAAATTCCCAAAGCCTCCGCTTCCCTCACATCATCTCTCCCAGGAGACGTCATGAACGTGTGTGAAACGATTAAGTTATGGAGCGTCAAGGTCCGCCGCGCCTATTGGCAGTGGCGAGCGGCCAACGTAACCAAGGCTCGGTTCACGGGCATTGTGCCCGAAGACAAATGCCAGATCGGCATTGTCTTGTCGGGTGGCGAGTTTACACCGGGTGGAGCCTACGGCCAGAACTACGGGTACCCGATTCCTGAAAGCATCGACTACTACGCCGACAAGGGCATGAAGATCGTGCGGCTGCCGTTCACGTGGGAGCGTGTGCAGCCTGCCATGTTTGGAGAATTGGACGCCCTTGAAATGTCGCGCCTCGATGGGGCTGTCGACCAGTGCATTGCACGTGGCCAGACGGTCGGCATCGACGTTCACAACGGCGGCTACCTGAACGGCAAGCTGATCGGGGGCAGCGAAGTCTCGGACGAGGCGTTTGCAAACCTGTGGTCCCGATTGGCCAGTCACTACATCGACCGGCAAGCGTCCACGATCCTGATGTTGATGAGCGAGCCGTATGACCAATGCGCCCGTCAATGGATCAGAACGGCGAACAAAGCCATCAGCGCTATCCGCTCAGCAGGCGCGCGACAGACTATCGTTGTGCCGGGTTCGTACTATGATGGCGGTTGGACGTGGACAAAGAGCGACAATGCCAAGATCGTTGGTGGTGGTGTCTTTGATCCGCTGGAAAACTACATGTTCGAACTCCATCAGTACATGGATGGCAACGCGGCAGGCGGTACAAGCGAGATCGCTTACTCGCCAAACATCGGCGCAGATCGCTTGGTCGACGTGACGCAATGGGCGCGAGCGAACGGGCACAAGCTGTTCCTTGGCGAGTTTGCGGCGGCGGAAGACCCCACCAGCATGGAGGCCCTCGATCACATGGTCCGCTATGTGATCGAGAACTCGGACGTGTGGAAGTACGCGACGTGGTGGGGCGGCGGCGACCGGTGGATGAACTACATGTTCCGCCTCGATCCGGTCGACTACGCCGACCCGAAAGACGAGCCGCAAATGGCGGTGCTGCAGAAGTGGATGGATTGGCAGGTTAATGAATTCCCGTAATCAGTCGATGGGAGTCTTTTGCCAGCGTTGTGCCGATAAGCGGTTAAAGGAAGCGAAAAAAGAGCGTTTGGAAAAATGACCGATTTCTTCCCAGCCAACGGCTACAAACCCAAGATTCCATTTTGGCATCAATACCAATTGCGAGCCTTTGAACGGTCTTGTGACTTGCCGCGTTTCTCACTCTTCCATTCTCCAAGAGTCGGAAAGAGTAAAATCGTGGTGGATTCTTGCTGTTATCAGTTTCAACGGCCTGATAGCCCGTTGCATATTCGTGGCGCGATAATCGTTGTTTTTCCTGCTGGGGCACATCACGTTTGGTCAAGAGACGCGTGGCCAGAGAACGCTACCGTCCCGTGGCGTGCGTTGGCTTGGGACAGCGCCAAGGTCAAAAACAAATCATTCCAGCACGCTTTCAGGGAGCTTTGCGATTACAAGGGTTTTTCTGTCCTGGCCATCAACATAGAAGCTCTTATATCGGAAACATGCCGCGAGCACATTGGTCGCTTTGCCCAGGCGCGCAAACTTATAATGGTGGTTGGCGATGAGATCAGCAGCATCTCAAATAGCGATACAAGACGCAGCCGGGTCATGATGAACATTGGCAAGCTTCCACATATTCGTATGTGGAGGATTTTGGACGGCACGCCTGTCGGCAAGCTAGGGCCGCTTGACTACTTCACGGAATACGGATTCATGTCCCCTGATATTTTGGGATACCCCAACGAGGTTGAATTTCAACATCACTATGCAATGATTGAGACCAAAGGCCGTGCCCTGTTTTGGTTGGAGGTTAACCGGCTAAGAAAGCAGGCCGAAAAAGAAGGTTATGCCGACCCGGCCGGCTGGGCACAACGGATTGCCAAACGAGGCAGCATTGTTACCGACCCCGATAGTAACAAACGTCGGCCTTTATCGCCGGGCAGGGATTTTTGGACGGCTATCAAGCAGGATGAAGAAGGAAATCCGATATTTAAGAACATGGACGAACTGAGGCGACGGATCGATCCCATTACCGACCGCTGCACTTTCCCCCAAGCGTTTCCAAACTGGAAACAGCCGGTATTTGCAAAACGCTATTTTGAGCTTACGAAGGAACAACGTCGGGTCTATGATGAAGTTGAAAAAGAGCATCGTACGATTCTCCATGACGATACCGAAGTAATAGCCTCGCACCATTTGGTTCGCGTATTACGTTTGCAGCAAATCGCAAGCAATTATTTTCCTGATACTAAGATATTGCGGCTTCACGAAGCATGTGAGGGGCTCGGCTGCGAGCATTGCGATGATAGCGGCGTCATTGAAGAGGAAGTGCCGCTCCGTTTCATTGATCCCAAGTGTAACCCGCGCATGGACGCCTTGCGTGAAGAATTAAAAGAAGGCAAACCCTCAATTCTGTGGGTTCGTTTTAAGCAAGATGGCGAGCAGGCCATGGCAGCGGCAACCGAGGCCGGCATGAACCCGGTTCGTTATTTTGGCACCATGACGAACCAGCAAAAACTCGATGCGTACGACGCATTCCAGGTAAAGAAAACGGCCGGGTGCATCGTCGCTAATTGGACTCGGGGTGCCAGGGCAATCAGATTGGACGCTGCCGACAAAATGATTGTCATAACAAACCAGTGGTCGTTTCGCACCAGAGTCCAGGGCGAGAATAGAACGGAACACGGAGCGAAGAAATACGCTACGTCCATTGTGGATATAATCGGTTTAGACACAGTTGATGACCAGCTCATACTCCCCGCTTTGAGGACCGGGCAAAATGTTTCGGATTTTGTGCTCCAAGACGCTGTCAGAAAGTGGATTTAGGAATGTCATGTTTTGCCACCCAGCTCCACCGGCTGAGTCCGCCCTACAAGGTCCACCCGGACCATAACAGGCATCGCGCGCCCAACGGTAAATTCATGCCGGCGGTGTTGCGCGATAACCTTGGCCGGCGACTGATAGAAGTTGATTTGCGCGAAGTAGAACGTCGGTTAAAAGCAAGAGAGAAAAAAGTTGAAGCCTGAGTATTCTATCGAGGACCACCTCGCCTGGGCGCGCCGCCGTGCGGCCATTTGCGAGGCCGATGAAACGATGAAGCATAGTGCCGAGCGCTATCTTAGCCTCGTCGAGTTGCTTCTCGAATTGAAAGTTAGGAGGTCATCGTGAGGGTCCTTATTTGCGGCGGCAGGGACTTTACCGATAACCCCTTCATTCGGTCAGCCTTGGAGAACCTGCTGTTCAACGGCCTTAACGTCCCAACCGAGCTCTTCATCATCGAAGGTGCCGGTCCCGGGACCAAGGGAAATCCATCGTGTGACGAATTGGTTTATCGATGGCGCATCGCAAACAAGATCAATGGTGCACGGTATCCAGTCGATCACGATTTGGACGGTCCTTGGCCTGCTGCCGGGCCACGGCGCAACCGCCGCATGTTCGAGCAGTCCAAGCCCGAGCGCGGCATCGCTTTTCCCGGTGGTAAGGGAACCGCCGGCATGACCGCCATCATGCGGAAGGCCGGGCTCAACGTTCTTGAATTGAATCCCTCGGTAAAACATAAAGTGATTTGAAAAAAGGAATGACCATGATCAAAGCAACGGTAATAGCCGATAGCGCTGAAGAATTGGAAAAATTGAGGCAAATCAAATGAGCATCGTCTACATCCTGCATGAGCCGGTTCGCTACGACAGGGTAAAGCGGATCATGGTCCCGATTGATTTGAACCCGGCTAAGGAATACGGCGATTTGGTCGTCGTCTTCCCGGGCCGCGACCGGCCGCCGCCAATTGATGAATGTGCCGACGATCTGCGGGCCGCCATGGCGAGATTCAAACCGGCCGACCGGCTGCTGATCGCCGGCGATATGGACCTGTTGATATTTGCGTCAATCCTTGCTGCCAAAGCTTGTGGCACACTGGTTCTTCTAAAGTGGCACTCCCGAGACCGGCATTACCAAGAAATAAAAGCACCAAAGGATTTATTTGCAGCAGGGACTTATTTCTAGTAACTTTATGACCCTTAATTAGCTAGGAGAGATGTGAGATGAAAACCTACGAGTTCGAAATGACCGTTACGGTCAGGAAACGCCTCCGCTTTAGCGGCCCCGCCGACGCTACGACCGCCAAAACCCGACTTGAAGAAGCCATCAATGGTGGAATGTCCGTTGGAACGTTCGCCAAGCGCGGGCGCGATGGGCATGCCATTGAAACCCTGGTCGATAAGTTCAAGCTCGAATTCATCAGCGAAGAAGGAGAAAACCAGTGAAGCGGTTTCATTCCCATTCGGATCAACCCAACGCTCTTCCCATCGATGATATCGAGGAAGCCCCAGCGCCTTCAGCCAAGCAACTTGCCGCCGTTATCGAGATTGCCCGCGAGCAGGTAAAACTGCAGCGGTTGGTCGATAAACTTCAAATCGATCTACAGGCGGCTAAACAGCGACTCACCGCAAACAAATCTGTGTTGCTGCCCAAGGCGATGGATACGGCCGGCGTAACCGCTACACCACTCGGCGGCGGCGCTCATGTCGAGATCGAAACCATAGTAACGGCTAGCGTCCCTTCACCCAACTCGGACCGGGTTGAAAATGCCGAGGAGCGCAATGCGGTTGGAATCAAATATTGTGACAAGCATTGTCCCGACCTTGTCAAGAACAAGGTTACAGCTTTCTTTCCGAAGGGATTGGAGAAATTGTTCGCCAAGTTCCTCCGCGACCTAAACAAGCGCAAGCAACAGGTCGAATATACGACCGAGCGCACCGTCCATGGTGCTACGCTTGCCAAGTGGGTGCGCGGCCAGGATAAGTTGGGTAAGTCGGTTGATGAGGCGGCGCTCGGCGTCCATCGCATCAAGATCGCTGAAGTCGTGTTGCCCAAGAAGAAGGGGAAGGACAAGATATGACCAGTAAAGAATTGGCTGGCCTGATGAAGCCAATTTTTTGCTTGAGTTGCTTGAGAAAAATTGAAGAGGTTAAACGAACGACGTCCGAGACAGGGCTTGTAAGTTGCGCGGGTGCGCGGAACTTTCGTACTGCCCACCATCAGCAGAACAATTGATGGCTTTTTGTGAACGAGGATAAAATGGCAAAAGGAACAGCACTAAAGGACGGCCCCCTGTTGGCCGGTACCGATCTCAAGGAAATTGATGGCGGTCAACCACCGGTCGTCTTGAAGCAGACGACCGAGATCGTAACCAAGCCGGGCACGGCCCACGTTACGGTTCACCGGCCGCTCGAAGTCGAAGTCTACGACATCGTCGAAGACGAAGATACCGGCGTCCATGGCGGCGATACCGGCGGCCAGGACAAGCGGCTGCCGATCCTGCGCGTCTTGCAGGCCAACAGCCCGCAGGCCAAGCGCGGCAACCCGGGCCATATCCCTGGTGCCAAGGAAGGCGACATCATCAACACGGCTACCAGTCAGGTCTACGATGGCGAACGTGGTCTTTACTTTATCGCCGCCAACAAGCACCTCAAATTCCCCGAGTACATCAAGCGCGAGGAAGATGGCGGCGGCGGCGGGTTCCTCGGCATCTACGAGCCGGAAAATCCCATCGTCAAAGCCGGCCAGAAGGCACGCATGGAATTGTTCAACAATCTGTTTGGCCCGCTCCCCAACGGCCAAACCGAAACTGGCAAGGATCGCCAGCTCGTCGAAACCTACTACGTCGACGGCGTCTACATCATCCCGAACGAGGACGGTACTTTCCCGGCCGAGTTCGGCACCATGTTCAACGCGAGCATGGCCTACAGTTCGAGCTTCATCAAAAGTTATAACCAGTGGAAGAATCAGCTCGAGAACATGACCTACATCATCAAGCGTCGCGATGGCAGCACCGGGCCAGCGCTTGCAACCTTGTGGACCCATGTGTGGCACATCAAGACGGTTGTCCGGCCAAAGGGCCAGATCTCCTGGATGGTTCCGCGCATTACCTTGGCCGAGAAGGACGAACAGGGTGCCGAGCGCGAGTACCGTTTCAGCAAGCTGGATCGCAACGACTACCTCTACATCCAGGCCGAGCGGCTTCGCGAGGAAATCCTCGAGGGTCATGTCGAGCTCAACTTCGACAAGGACCAATCTGACCTCGATAACGCGGGCGGCGGTGGTCTCAACACCGGCGGCAGCGGCAAGGGCAACGACGATATTCCGTTTGGACAGAACGAGTAGGGTTGCCCGAACCTACCGGCACTGCCGTAGGTAGTATGAGGGCAAGGGACCGGGGAAGGCAGCAGCGTCAGCCCCAGTCCCACCCTTCATTTTTAGAGCAAAGGACAAAGCAAGATGGCGACTTACGGACCGCAAACGGATTTTGGCGCGATGATCCATTCGATGAAGTACCGCGCTCCCGAAGAAAGCTTCGACGACTATTGCGTCCGCTATGCGCGCACAACGGCCGATGATAGCGATCACTTTCGCCGGCTGATCCGCCTGTTGCGCGATCAAACGGTTCTTCCTGCTGGCAGGCAGCAACGGTCGGTTGGCCGGCCCCACCAGACAACGGCTTTCAATTGCTTCGTCGGAGATACCATTCCGGACGATACGCACGGCATCTTCGAAAGCGTTACCGATGGCGCAATGACGTTGCGGTCGGGCGGCGGCATGGGGTGGGACTTCAGCACCATCCGGCCGGAGAACGAACTGATTCGTGGTCTTGGGATTGGAGCTTTGGCCTCAGGCCCAATAAGTTTCATGCACGTTTACAACAGCATGTGCGGGACCATCATGTCTGCTGGATCAAGGCGCGGTGCCATGATGGGTGTGCTGCGCTGCGATCATCCCGACATCATGAAATTCATTCGGGCCAAGCAAATGCCTGGTATGTTGACCAACTTCAACATCAGCGTCGCGGCGACCGATGAGTTCATGGAAGCGATTCTAAAAGACGGACTCTACAAGCTACGCTTCGCCGGCAATACCTACGGCGACGTTCGTGCGCTCGATGTTTGGGGTCCGATGATGGAAGGCAATTGGGACAACGGCGAGCCTGGTGTCCTGTTCATTGACCGCATCAATCGGCTCAACCCACTCAACTATTGCGAAACGATTGCGGCGACAAATCCTTGCGCCGAGCAGCCGTTGCCGCCCAATGGCGCGTGCCTGTTGGGCAGCGTCAACGTGATGAAGTTGCTGATTCCGGTCCATGAAAGCAACTCGGTGGCCTTGGCTGCCGCCGGCGGCATCCAAACGGTTCGCCATGAGATCGATTTTGATCTGTTGCGTGAAGCCATCGACGTCATGGTCCGAGCTTTCGATAACGTCATCGACCGGACCATCTACCCGTTGCCGGCGCAACAGTACGAAGCCAAGATAAAGAGACGGATGGGCGTCGGCGTTACCGGCATGGCGAATGCAATCGAGACCATGGGCCTCAGCTACGGCTCTGAAAGCTATATCAACATGCAGGCTGAAATTCTGAAACAAGTTCTTGTCCAGGCATATCGGACGTCCTGCGAACTTGCCCAGAAGAAAAAGCCGTTCGACCTGTGGGATGCTGACAAGTATTGCGCCGGTGAGTTCTTCCGCAACCGGCTCCCAGAAGATCTTCAGGACGAAATTCGAAAGCACGGCCTGCGTAACGGCCTGTTGACCTCTATCGCGCCAACCGGGACCATCAGCCTTACCGCCGACAACATTAGCTCCGGCATCGAGCCGGTGTTCGAGCATCGCAGCGTCCGCGATATCATTACGCCGGAAGGGGCGCGGGCCTTCGAAGTCATCGACGCCGCGTTCAACCAATACGGCACTCGTGGCAAAACCGCCGAAGAAGTAACGCCCATCGAGCATGTCAATGTGCTTTGCAACGCGCAACATTGGACCGACTCAAGCGTCAGCAAAACCATCAACATTCGCGGCCAGGTAAGCGGCGAGGGTCCTGGAACAACGTACTCTGCGTTCAAGGACGTCTATTTGGCTGCGTACGAAGGCGGAGCCAAGGGCTGCACGACATTTAACTCCAATGGAAAGCGTGCCGGCATCTTGCGGCCGGCCGATATGGTCGATGAGATCGGCGCGGGCGATGCTTGCGTCATCGATGCGGCTACGGGCATTCGGACTTGTGACGTTTAGAAAACCCTCCCTCGCCAAGGGAGGTACGGCAGTCAAGGTACGACGTAATCTGTTTGACAGGTAGACGGGGTGGTTAAATAGGGGACTTATAGCGTTGACTCCCTAAACGATTTAGGGTACTAATCCG
>Ga0163149_10000833_pt1 | contig 40481 bp, 23 predicted proteins | sample OliLakLV19MP5G1_FD_148604 | JGI IMG/M metagenome (GOLD analysis project Ga0163149, IMG submission 148604) | Freshwater microbial mat bacterial communities from Lake Vanda, McMurdo Dry Valleys, Antarctica - Oligotrophic Lake LV.19.MP5.G1 | ecosystem: Environmental > Aquatic > Freshwater > Lake >...
AAATTCGCTTCTGGCAATATCAATGCCCAACAAGCCCCGTTCTGCTAATAATACCTGATAGCCTGCATGGTTCAACATCCGCTCCACTAGTTTGCCACTGGCGGGGTCGTCCTCAATATATAAAATTTTGGGTTGGGTCATACGAAAAAATCCTTAGCGCAATTTCTCTATCAAATTTTGCACGAATGAATCATCTAAAAATGAGCCTTTTTGCAACAACATATCTATCTTACCATCAATTTGGGCATGTTCTTTCACTGTCAATTCTTTGGCAGTGACCACAATGATGGGAATATGTGCCAATTGTGGGTCGGCTTTCATCTGTTCAATCACCTGAAAGCCATCGACATCGGGCATCATCAAATCGGTGATGACCATATCGGGCGAAATCTGGCGGATTAAATCCATACCCGCCTTGCCGTTATGTGCCAAATGCACCTCGCAATCATCCCGACTTTCCAAAATACGGCTCATGAGGCGGGCGGCGGCTTCGTTATCTTCTATGACCACAATTTGCTTGTTCTGACCGTCCACCGTATCAATGGCATCCACAAGGCTTTTCTCTGGTGGCAGGGCAATTGACTCTTGGGTATCGGATAAATCCACCAATTTTTGCCATTGCTCACCCAAAATGGTCTTTTCGACAGGGAGGGTATGCCCAGAGACATTGACCACCACCACATCATCGGGTTTGATGATACCCTGCTGTACCAATTTGAATAATCCCGCAAAAGTCACCCCTGTGGCGGGTTCTACCGATACACCATCGGTACGCGCCAATAGGCGGATGGCTTGAAATGCCTCTTCATCGGTGGCAGAGATAAAATGTCCGCCGTTTTCACCGACATAATCATATAGCAGTTCATAAGCGCGTCCGGGGTCGCCTGTGGCGAGGGTGGCAATAATCGTCTTAGATTTTTCAATCGGAGTCGCCACACGCTGTCCACGGTTATATGCCTCGACCATCGGGGCGCATCCTGTGGATTGAATCACCCCAAAAGCGGGCATTTTGTCGGTGAGACCCGCATCATACATCTCCTTAAAGCCCTTCCCCACCCCAATGGGACCCATGCCACCGCTAACCCCTTGCAAAAACCAATCTGGCACACGCCACCGTTTGTTACCTTCTAAATAGCGCCCTAATTGCTCGGCAATTTCGTAGGACATGGTTTTCATGGCTTCGATTGCCGCCACGCTTTTTATCCCCTTATCCAAAAATACCCCTTTGGAACGGGCAAATTGCGCCGCCAAAATTTTTGTCTGGTCATAATTGCCAGTGGTCTTGATGACCTCTGCGCCATAGAGTGCGGCTTCACGCATTTTGTCATTGGGAGTCAGACGGGGGAAAAATGCCCAGACCTTAATGCCTGCCCGTGCGCCATACGCGGCATAGGCGATGGCGACATTACCCGTGCTGGCGACCACCACCTCATCTATGCCCATCTCGACCAATGCCGAAATTGCCACCGATGCTTGACGGTCTTTGAAACTGCCTGTGGGACCTTGGCGCTCATCTTTGAGATACAAATTTTTTAATCCCAAACTCGCCGCCAATGCACGCGATTTGATGAGCGGTGTTCCGCCCTCCCCCAAACTGATGATATTCTCGGTGTTATACACAGGCAAAATTTCGTGATAGCGCCATAAATCGGGTGGACGATTGCGTAAATCGCTCGCCCACACCTTAAAGTCTATCTCATCCATCGCATAACGCGCTTCTACGATGGTCTCGCCACAATTGGGACACCCCCCCTTAAATTCATTGAGGTGGGTCATGGTGTGGCAATAGCTACATTCGAGGATGATGGTTTTTGTGCGTATCATGATTAGTTATTTCCACCCGTGTCTAAGTGCCTGCGGACATCTTGTATAAAACGGTCATATTCTTCTTGGCTAATATCCAACTTGTATAGGATATGGATATTCGACAACAAGGTTTGTTCATCGGAATTGAGGCTCAACTCGCCTGTGACGACAATCACAGGGATATTCACCGTCTCTGGATTAGACCGCAATTCTTCTAAAACCGCAAATCCATCTTTACCGGGCATCCGCAAGTCGAGGATGATGAGGTCTGGGTGACGACGTGCCACCATCGAAATACCTTCTGTGCCATTTTCGGCATAGAACACCCGATACGCCCCATTCTGATTGAGCAATTGCGTGAGCAAGCGAATAGAGGCGGGGTCATCATCAATAATGAGGATGCGCTCGGTGTTGCTCTCAATTTCGCCTTTTAGCACCGCTTTGATGAGGTCATCGGGCATATAAGGGCGTTGGATAAAGCTATGCGCCCCCAATTGATATGCCCGTTGTGAATCGCTATTGAGTGTGACCACAATCACGGGAATATCAAAGGTATCATCGCGGTCTTTGAGCCGTGTGAGGACATTCCACCCCTCACCACCCGCAAAATTGACATCCATCAAAATAAGCGTTGGGCGCATATTACTCGCCATTGCCTCTGCATACGATGGATGGTCGGCGGTGACAAGTTCAAATCCCTCTCGTTGTAAGGCACGGCGGAACTGGTCTACCATGTCTTTGTTATCTTCGATGAGCAAAATCTGACGTTTTGCCTGCATCACCTTTGGCGGTGGCGCACTCATTGGCTTCACAACCGACACCTCATTGGTGGTGGTATCACGGTTTGGCTTGGTATCGGTTTTCTCTACCTTAGCGGTTTCCATCGTCTTGGTGGATGGTTCATCGGCATTATTGGTCAATTTACCCGTCTTGGGCAATATCGGCAACGATTTATCACCATCCTCCTCAAGATTCATGGTTGGCTCGGTGGGCAGTGTGATGGAGAAGGTAGAGCCATGATGCTCGATAGATTCTGCGGTCATCTCGCCACCTTGCAATTCGGTGAGCGACTTGGCAATTGGCAAGCCCAAACCCGTGCCACCTTGCACACGGGTGAGCGATGAATCTACCTGACGGAATGGCTGGAAGATGAGGGGTAAATCTTTGTCAGAGATACCAATGCCCGTGTCTACCACATCTATCTTTATCATGATTTTGCCCAAATGATTGGCAACGGGGTATACCCGCAGGGTGATACCACCCGCATTGGTAAATTTCGCCGCATTCGAGATGAGGTTGAGCAAAATTTGACGGGTGCGGAATTCATCCCCGTATGCTTTGGGCAGGGTATTCGCTATCTCCACAGACAAGTCCAGATTTTTGTCTTTGACCAAGCCAGTACCAATTGCTTTTACCCCTTCAACCACTGGCTTAACTTCAAAATAGGCAAATTTGAGGTCGAGTTTTTCTGCCGCAATTTTGGCTTGGTCTAACACTTCATTAATAAGATACAGTAAGTGCTGACCACTGTTATAAATGGTCGAGAGGTCTTGCTCTTGCATTTCGGTGAGCGGACCATCAATCCCTTTGAGCATCACCCGACTAAAGCCGATAATCGAATTGAGCGGGGTACGTAGTTCATGACTCATATTCGCCAAGAAATCGCTCTTGAGGCGGTCTAGCTCCATCAATTGCTGGTTAGATAGTTGCAATTGATCACGCAATTGTGCCGATTGCACTACTGCCGATAGCGACCCCGCCATGGCGAGGAGCAATTGCACCACTTCGTAGCCATACGCATTGGGGCGGGCATCTTCTAAGATAATCATGCCGATAATTTGGTTGGTAAAGACCAATGGCACCAGCGCCACCGATTGCGTCTCTGGATGAATGGTCATATACCGATTTTCGTTCTCAACTTCGTTTAGCAAGTAGGGTTGCATATTTTTGGCAACAAGGCTAATGAGGCGATCTGGGTTATCTAGCCGGATTTCTTCTAGCTCATCGAGTGGTGAATCTGACCCCACCAATGCCACTGCCTTGAGGGTGGTAAAAGAATTGCGGGTATTAAAGGTGTCCTCATAACGCACAGGCACATAAACCACTACCGCGCTCGATTCTAGGGTGGTATACAACTGCTCCGCCACATTCACCAGCGATTTTTCGAGTGTATCGGCAGAAACCGCCGAAGCCGTCACATTAAACAAGAAGCTCATATTCTCTGCTTGCAATTGTGCCGTCTTATACAAACCCGCATTGTCAATTGCCACGGTAATTTGGGCGGCAAGTGTAGTAAGGGCTTTTACATCCTCTTCGTTAAAAGCGTTTGGCTGGTTTGATTGCACATCCAACGCACCCACGACCCTACCCTTTAGGATAAGTGGCAACGCCATTTCGGAGCGTGTGAGGGGCAAATATTCGTTTGGTTTATGAACGACTGTGGCTTCGGCAGTATCGGACGCGATTTGTGGCTCGCCCAATGCAGTCACTTGCCCAATCACGCTCAGAGACCCTTTTTGGAGTTTATGCTTAATCGCCAGCAATTTTTCACCCGGTTCACCCGTACTAGCGACCAAATCGGCATAGACATCTTGCTCATCCATCAAGAAAACTTGAACATGGTCATACCCAAATGAGCCTTTAATGAGGTCTACCACTTGGGGCAACAATTCATCGAGGTCAAGAATTTGCGCCGCATTTCGGCTGACCTGCGCCGATGTTTCTAGCTGACGCGCACGCCGTTCTGTTTGTTTGAGCAAGTACGAGGCTTCCATCGAAAGCGAGGCTTGTTCTGCAAATGCCTGATAGGTGCGGATTTCGCGGTCACTATGATAATGTTCTTCTGGAGATCCAAGCCACACCGCTCCAATCGCCCGTTTTGGCACACGCAACGGCACAATAATCACCGATTTTGCGCCCATCGCCTCAATACCCATACGGATGAGGTCGTCTATTTGTGTATTTTCGTCCACATTATCTATCGCCACCACAGTGGAGCTACTCAATAAATCCCATGCGGGAAATTGGTCACGAGTAAGGTTCAAGCCCAATAAGTTCACCGCATCGTCAACACTCCATCCCGCCGCCACATCCACAGCAGAAATAGAGTTTGTCCAGCCATTATTGGCATCTAGCAAGGCAATAAATACTTGATTGATATGGGGGGCAATCAGATAATTGACCAACACATCCAAGATTCCTTCCACACTATCGACATTGGCAAGGTTACGGCTGGCTTGATAGAGTGTACTAGTCTCTTCGAGCGAATTTTGAATTTGGTCAAACAAGATGAAGGTGTTCAACACCACCGATGCACCATCGGCAAGCGTATTCAAATAGCGGTCTTCACTCTCTGCGAAGCGGTGAATATCGCGGTAAGCAACAATTAAAAAGCCCGAATTTATATCTTTGGGTCGCAAGTGAATCGCCGCAAACGAGAGGATTCCCGCATCAAGCAAGGCTTGTTCGGCGGGTAGTCGCTCAATAATCTCTTCTAAATCATTGATATACACACCACCAGGGGGAATATCATAGCCCTCTAAAACAGTGATAAAATCAACGGGCAACGCATTAGGCTTTGTGATGCTATACAACGGCATATCACCCAATTGCAACCCGGCTTCTGGTGTCAAATAACCAAAGGCATAATCAGAATCGAAGGCACTCATAGCATCTTCTAAGACTGTTACCAATTGGTCAACATCACGGGCGCGGGCGATATTGTTGGTGGCATTATACAATTGACGCACTTCACGCACCGTATTGGCTTGCGACTCCAACAAAAGGCGGTTATCAATGGCAGTAGCGGACACATCGCGCAATTGGCTATAGACCCGTTCTTCGTTTTGGCTAATCCCGTATGGCACATCGCTCACCATCACCATCCAGCCATAGGGCTTATCGCTCCCAGATACCCGCACAGGCATGGTGACAACCGAGGCGATATTGGCTTCTTGCAATAAGTTTTTGAGCGATTCTGGCAAATCGTCCTCTAAAAGCACATCCTCAATAATCTTGATTTCGTCTTCATTCAAAAACGGAATAAACACATCTGCCGAGTCGAGTTGTTGGGTATGACTGCGGGTGATGGTCGGCTTTTGGTGAACATCCCATGTCAGGATAAAGGCATCAGTGGGATTTTGGAGCGCCAAATGCGAAATAACCACGTCCAACACATCATCTAAGCGCCCCGCCGCCGCCAATTGCAATTGTGCTTCATAGAGAGCTACCGTCTCGCGCAGGTTTTCTTGGAGTGTGTTTTCCAATGTCCGCAAGCTGGTGATGTCTTGAAGCGCCACCACAATCTGTTTAATCTCACCCCTTTCATCGCGGATGGGCGCGGCATTGACTAGTAGGTCAATCTGCATATCATCCACAATCACCGCCACATCGTCTGTGGTGGCTTCTTCACCCGTATTCAATGCCACAAAAATAGGCATTTCGTCGTGTGGATAGGGCAATTGTGTGCCTGTGCGATACAAATTGTATTTCTCGATGCTAAAGGGGGTCGTGAGGTCTATTTCGCGTCCCAAATAAATCTCTGCCTGTTGATTAAATTGGATGGGGTGCAATGTGACGGGATTTAATACCAACACACCTGCAGGTAATGTCTCTAAGATAGATTTGAGGTTCTGCTCCTCTTGTTGGGTTTGGCGGAACAAACGACGATTTTCTAGCGCGATAGACACTTGGGTGGCGAGTGTTTCGACCAATTGTTGGTCACGCATATCCAAATCTTCTGTATTGAGGGCGCGTCCCATCATAATCACGCCATAGCGTTGACCAGCGAGTGTCACAGGGGTAGCGATATGCTTGCCAAAGAATTGGACAACGCCATCTCTGACAACCTCATCCATCATTGCCACACTCGGATAATTGGCTGGGTCATTGACCAATAAGGTGCTACCACGCCGAACACTATCTATAAGGGGTAATTCAATCTCAAGATTATACTGTAGCCCCTCTAACACATTAAAATCAGGGATTTTGCCCACCAACATTTCGAGCAAATCGGGGTTGGTCTCGCTCACGCGCATGAGCAACCAACGGTCAAAGTTGGTCTCTTCGGCGACACGGGCAAAAACTTCGTCTAGCCCTTGTGTGAGGTCTTCACCCATCACACGGTTAGCCAATTGAGCGGCTTCTGCCAATGCGAGCGCGCGTTGTGCTTCGATTTGAGCGCGGGATGCCTCGAATCTGGCTTCTTCTACCAAGCGCAAGTTGTCGAGCGCGATGGCGATTTGGTCGGCAAGTGCCATCATAAAGCGGGCATATTGTTCGCTAAAGGCACGCGGGCGCTCATGTTGGCACGCCACCACCCCAAACCACTTCACACGGGATCGAATGGGTGCAAGCACCAAACTCCATGCGCCGCGTTCCAATAGACGTGTCCGCAAATCGGGTTCATCTTTTAGGATCGGGTCATCGGCTTGAATGATGTTATCAAACACCAACGCCGTCTCGCGCCCTTCAATTAAGCGCCCATAGGGCAATTCTTCGGCAGAAACACGTTCCCCACGTGCAAATTGTTGCGAGGTTGTCTGCTTGTTATGCCATTCATACGCCACCTCCAAATAAGGGGCGTTGGGGGTTGGATAGGGCCACGCCAGAAAGAGGGTGATACCCATCGCGCTACTCGTGCGTGAATCGGCTTCTTGAATCAAGAATGGACGCGCCAAATGCTCCACAGCCGCCGCATATAACCCCTCAAAATCTTGGGTGGTGGTGATAGCACGGCTGGCAACATACAAGCGACTCGTTTCATCTAACGCCGATTGTGCTGTCTGGAGCAAGCGCCGAATTTGGATTTGGCTACTCATCTGCCCGGTTAGCGCCCGATACACCTCATAATCGGTTGCCGATAAATCGTGCAGTTGGGTAGATGTGATATGAAACAGCGCAATGGGCTGATTGGCACTAAATAGCGGGAAAATCGCCATAAACCGATAGCCTTGTGCGCGTATCCACTTCACGGGGGTGGGCGCATTGGTATTGGCGGGAATTTCATCAACAATAATTTCTGGGTTACGCAAACGCATGGGTGAATCTGGGGTGATAAAAATAGGATAGACCGTATCGAGTTCTTTCACCGCGCCATGGTCAGATTGTGCCACCATCCGTGCTTGGGTGGGCCACCCACTGGCATCGAGTTCCCCTTCCAATAGGCTAAGGGCAAAATTGAGGGCGGGGTTGGTATTGGTCACAACTGCCGCATACACCAAATCTTTGGCAGATTGCGATGTGTTGATAATACGGCTAGCGGCATACAGGTTTTCGTTTCGTGCCACCTCTTGTTCGGTTTGGCGCAAAAGTAAGCGGTTATCAATAGCAACACCCGCTTGGTCACTGAGGGCGCTAAAAATACGCCCTTCACGCTCACTAAATTGGCGTGCCTGACTAAATGTGATGGTGATAAACCCGCGCCATACCCCGCGCACACTCATGGGGATGAATACCAATGCCAACGCATTGAGGCGTTCTAGTATGGTGAGGAATAAACGGTCTACACGAACATCTACCTGCGCGTTATTGATGAGTGCGATGCGGTCTGATTTCACATCGCGCAAAAATGGATGGTCGGTGAGGCGCAACCGCAACCCCACCAAATTTTCATCACCTTTATCGCGGGGGCGAATCGAATAATCTGCCGTCAATTCACCCCAAGTCGGTATCCCTGTTTCTTCAACCTCTAGCTCATTGAACATCCAAATTTGCCCACCAGAAGCATCTGTGGTCATCGAAACGATGATAGATTGCAAAATATCGTTTAATGAATCGGCTTCATTGAGGTATTGGCTCATTTGATAGAGGGTAGAGGTTTCGGTGAGGGTGTTTTGTGTCTCTTGAAACAGGCGGGCATTTTCGATTGCCAGCGCGACACGGCTACCAATCGCCTGCAAAATCACGCGGTCGCCATCGCTAAATTCTTGCCCCATATTTGACACCGCCACCAATTCACCAATATTTTCACCACGAATGATGATGGGTGTCTGAATCGTATCATCATGAGGAGTGATAGGGGCTTTGGCTTCGACATCTAGCAGGTTATACACATAACTGCTATCCAGATTAATGCGTTGCTCTGCAGATTCCCACGCGATACGGGTGAGTTGCTTATTGAGGCTGTCAATTTGTTGAATCCGCTTTTCGGTTTGGCTCAACAAACGGGCATTGGTGATAGCTACCGCCAATTGGTCTGCCAACAAATTATAGACGGGCAAATCTTCTTCTTTGAAGGCATTCGATACCCGACTTTGAATATCTAGCACGCCAATCACAGTACCCGCACTCCGCAACGGTAAGCCAAGTTCTGCCCGTGTTTCTGGGAGTAGTGGGTTTTGGGCATATGGGGCAGATTTATCTGTCCATTGGGTATCGTTCACGATGACCGATTGCCCTTTTTCGGTGACAGTCCCAATGACCGATTCAGACCCAATCGGGATTTTGAAACTTTGTGCCAGCAATTTTTCGCCCGCTTTGCCATGACTATACCGCAATACGGCATTCATACGGGCTTCATCCACCAAGAATACTTGGGCATGATAAAAATTAAATTCGGAGCAAATAAGGTTGATGGCTCGGTTGAGCAACACATCAATATCATACAAATTGGCGACTTCTCGCCCAATACGGCTTGCCACTTCTAGCTCACGGTTACGCCGTTTGAATTGGTCATCTACGGTGATGGTCATGGTCTTGAGTGAGCGTTCAATATAATCTATCGAGCCATAAATTTGGGCGACTTCATCGGGTTGGGTGTTAATTTCCATCGTGAAGCGGGTATCTATGTTCAAATTTTGATTATCACGCACCAACCGTTGCAATGAGGTATTAATCACCTGAATTGGTGTGAGGACGGGGAGCAACAAATAACGGATTGCCACTGCAAATGACAACACAATAAATGCGACTACCCCCAAAATAGCGACAATACCGAGTATGATGGGGGACATCAACACAGACCAGTCATCCAAAATAATCACACGCCACTCAGAATTGATACCATCATACACATCTATGCTAGATGTAGACGCGACAAAGCCTGTATCTCCAAAACTTTGCAACGATAAATTGCCCGTATTGCGGTCTAAGAACGCATTAAGATTCTCGACATTCAGCGAAAAATTGGCAGAGGTGGCGATAATTTGATTTTGCGCGTCTACCAATACCAGTTGTCTGCCCTCTTGTATCGCAAGCGGGTCGGTAATCATATCATTGAGGGCGCTATTGAGGACATCTAAGCGAATTTCGAGTTGTGTAAACCCAAGTATGTTAGTGGCATTGCCCACTGTGGTCACAGGGATATTAATTTTGAGGATATTAAGCACTTCGGTTTCGGTCACTTGACGGTCTAGGCTCAAAAACGGCACGCCCGCTTGCCCACGCCCTAAAACTGCCTGCAATAGCACATCGTCTAAAGGCAATGTGCGCGACACTTCGGCAGAGATGCGGGTTTCGTTGGGCAAATTGACCACTTCACCCCATACCCGACCATCGCGGGTGATATAGCGTGCGCCATTATAGAAATTACGACGCAACCCAACAATATCATCAAATGAGCGCAACATATCGGTTTGTAATTCATTCAATGTCTCGTTAAATTGTGCCGTAGAAACCAACCGAATCAAACCTTGTGCATAGAGGCGGTTGGTCGAGCTATTAGCAAGACGGGTGATATTGTTGATGGGGTCAGCTAGATGTGTCAAGACCTTGCTCTCTACAGCAGATAGCGAGCCATTGGTAAAACGCCGAAAAAAATCAATGCCGGTTGACTGCCGATTGGAAAAAACAAAAAAGGCTATCAGTACCAAAAATACCATAATCATCAGGCGTACACGCCATAAAACCCGTGACTCTAACTTGAATGTACCAATCCTACGTGAAAAACGCGGTATGGCGGTGGTCTGGCGGTTAGAAGAGGCTGGTTGTGTCATAAAATATGCACCTATTCCGAATGTCCGTTATCAGACGATGAATCGTCTTCGAGGTTAGGAAGTTTGCTGGTGACAGTCCGTAGAATGGGGGCAATCTCTAATGGTTCACCACTCGCGGCTTTTGCCAATGCTAAATTAATGCTCACTTGTGGCACACGCAGGGCTTGCCCCACTTCGCGCACAGCCGTTTGCAAAATAGCATCAATCTCGGTTTGACTTGTTAATTTAGAGGCAATATCGTTCACCAATCGCTCCCGTTCAATGGCTCTCTGGCTTTCTTCAAACAGGCGGGCGTTATCTAGGCTCAACGCCAAACGTCCCACCAGCTCCATCGCTAATTGTACCTTCTCTTGGCTAAAATCGCTCACCGGAAATTCCCACTCCACAACACCTAGTGTCTGACCCCGCAATTGAATGGGGATAGCAAAGGGAATCGTGTTGTGGTCTGTGACTTGCCCGATGATAGCAACACCCTGTTTTAGTACCGAATCGCTCAGGTAATTTTTCTGTACAGTCGCCGTCCCAACGCTAAATTGGCTCGATAATGTCGCTTCGCGCCGATAATTCATATATTCGACCCATGTCGCGCGTGTTGCCACACGGTTGCTAACGGTCAATTCTTCCAAACGGCGCAACGATTCTTGATAGAGGCGGGTATTTTCGATGGCGATAGCGATTTGGTCTGCCATCGTCTGCAAAATATTGACCTGCTCGTCATTAAAACTATCGCGGAATTTACTCTGCACATCTAACGCACCAATAATTTTATCACCAATTTTGAGCGGGATAGCGAGTTCTGCACGGGTCTCTAATAGAAACTCATTTTTACGATGAACTTCGCTCTCTAGGGTATCTCTGGCGATAACCACCCGCGCTTCATCGGTACAACGCCCAATCACGCTTTGGCTACCCACTTGCAACCGATGTCCACGCGCCAACAAATTGCGCCCTGCATCGCCCGTACTGGCGCGTAAAATGGCAAATTGTTCGTCATCATCCAACAAAAAGATTTGGGCATGATACATATTGGGGAACACTTTAATGATGAGGTCTACCACCTTATCCATCAATGCTTGTGGCTCACGTTGGATGGCGGCAAAACGGCTCACCTCTTGGGTGGCTTGCAAATCGCGTACCCGCGCCCCAATCCGTTCTTGCAAATCGGTGAGCAAGATACTCACTTGCTCGCGGGTGTTGGCAACTGTGCGGGCTAATGCACCAATATCATCGGTGCGTTGCAGGTTAGAAATCGGCATATCATAGTCACCATCGGCAACCGCTTGTATGACATGGTTCAGTTCTTGAAGCGGACGCACCAAAGACAAATTGGTGAGGACGGTCAATATTATCCATATAATGATGAGGGCAAATATATAAATAGGGAATTGTTGCACAAATACCACCAAATTTCGTGCAAACGACACTTGCAAAGGGGTCTCTGTGATAAAGGCGAAGGGGGTGTTTTCGATGGGGGTATAATACCCCACATACTGCTCACCACCGACCGAATAAACTTGCGTGCCTACGTCTTGTACCAACGCATCCAGAATGGGGCTAACGGCTACTGATGACAAAGCCTGTTCACGATAGTCATCTTGGGCGATGACCAAGCCGTCACTAGTCGCCAAATAGCTAAAGGCTTCGACAAAGCCAGAATCCCGATAGAGGCGTGGCAACAATCCTGTTTGCAAGTTGACTGTCCCCACAACATACCCCACTGCCCCTTCAATATTGCTCACCACATAGACCACCTGAATTTGTGGATTATCGGATGTGCCTGTGGCGATAAGTGCCGATGAACGGTTGGTAAACTGTGCATTTTGCGCGGTCTGATAGGCGGCATCACCCGATTTATCTGTGCCAGCAGACACAACCGGAATCCGTTGCCCACGCACAAAATTGGTATTGCTCAACAACACAATACCATCCATATCAAATAATTCCACCCGTGAAAATAACCCTGTCTCGGTGAGGCGGGTTTCGAGGGCAACTGTGAGATCTTCTAGCACCCGTTCAACCGTACTATTAAATCCCATCAGGCGGATGAGCAAATTGCGGTTGGTTTCGTTTTCGGCAAAGTCGCTCATAGCGATAGATGTTGAGGTCAAAAATGTATTGACATCATTGCGCCGTTCAATCCCCTGAAAGCTGATATAAGCACGCAGATTGTCGAGGTCGGTCACACGGATTTCGCGTTCTAACAATACAAAAGCAATAACGGCGGGGATAGAAATAGCAATAAAAATTGTCAGTGCCAGCCTCGCCCAGATGGGGAATTGAAAGGATAGGCGTTGGATAAGATTACGCATCGGGTGTATCTCCCACAGATTGACTATCAGACGAAATACGTGGCACTTCACCCGTCAGGGTCGAGGTCATCTTCATCACATCGGGTTGCAATTGAATGTGGGTATGAATTGCCCCCAATGCGTTGGTAAACATCTGCGCCGCCAACGATAACACATCACGAACTTCTGTCGCGCCAATTAATTCTCTGGCGACTTCGTTGGCTTTGCGCTCACGAATCGCTTGGCTACGACTTTGCTCAAACAGGCGTTTATTTTCGAGTGCCAATGCCAAACGGTCTACAACGTTTTGAATCAAATCTAGTTGGCGCTCCGATGGGGGCTTATCTGCGGGCAAAACAAACCGCAATGCGCCTAATATTTCCCCGCGCAAAATAATCGGGACATAAACACGATTGCCATCTGCACTCACCTCCACATGCACCTCTTTGGTTTCGAGTGTAGGGGCAAGGTCATCTGGCAAATCGAAGGATGGGGTGAGGACGGGGTTGCCTAATTGGGACATATCGAGATTAAAGCCGATGGCTTCATAACCACGCCCCTGCAAATATTCATCCCACACACCGCCAACGACTTGTTTTTCGTATTGTTTATATTCGCGCAATTGTCTGCGTAAATTGTCGAGTGTGGCGCTTTGGTCATCCAACACTTGGCGCAAAGCACCGACTGTCGCATTATCTTCCAAAATAATGCTCATGCCTTCTACCAGCAATTCCAATGAGCGCATCCTCATTCGGCTAAAGCGTCCTTTGGTGTCTTGTATATCTAGCACGGCAATGACCGCATCGCGCATCATAATTGGCACAGCCACCCCAAATTTGGTAGAGGGCAAAAAGTGTTCATGCCGAAATTCCGATTCATCAGCACTCACAAAAATAGATGTTTTTGTGCGGAGGGCTTGCATGAGGGCGTTGGTATCGCTCACACGGGCTGATGTCCGCACCGTTTCGAGGTCTACCCCTAGGCCTGTGCGGATGCGGGTGGTGAGCAAACCATTGTCATCGTCTACCAAATAAACTTGCGCGAAATTGTAGTTTAGGTCATTGCGGATAAAATTGATGACCGCGACAAATGCCTCATCCTCATCTTTTCTGGGGATGCGACGCAAAAATTGCCCCACCGCCGTCATTTGGTCATTGCCATCAATCTCTCTTCGGATGGCAATCTCTACCAATCCACTGAATAAGAAGAAATATAAAATCATAAGCAACACCAGCAAAAATGCAGTACCATAACCACTTAGTAAGGCATCTACAAGCGAATCGTTGGTAGATAGGGCAACACGCACCAAATTGAGTAAGACTGCCACCCCTACAAATAGGAGTGACCATCGGCTCAGGAGCAAACCAGCACTGACGAGTACCAGCGCATTAACCGTTGACCATGTTAATATTGAAGATGTCTGTTGTGTCACTGTTAAAAATATAAACGATGCCACCACAATCAGGCGTGCCGCCCAAATAAGTCTGCCATTCTGTACCAAATAAGTGACCAAAAAGGCGAAAAAAATCAGAGCGAGGGGAATATAATCTCTTGGCAAAATCGCGGTGCGGCTCAAAAGCGCCCCAACGATATTCAACGAGAGCAACACGACCATGCTAATCCCAACGACCAGCATAAAATACAACATACTGATGGCGCGTTGACGGTCGAGATAATCCTTGTAGTTATGTCGTAAACCTAATCCAAAGGGTAATTGACGCGATTTTTGCATGGTTACACCTTCCCATTGCCATTCAGTTGGTCAGACGCGCTATCCGCCTTGACCAATGCACTGCCCAAACGGATTGCACCTTCGCCTGCACCAACAATTTGCCCAATCTCGATGAGTGTCATTTGGAGCAGTTCATCCACATTCACCGCCGACTGGAATTTGCCGACAATATCATTGATGGCTTGTTGTTGTTGCACATTCAGTTGGGTTTCTTCAAATAGACGCGCATTGTCGAGGCTGAGAGCCAATCGTTGTGCCACTGCTTGTATCACTTCTACAGAATCGTCTTGGCGCATTTCATGAGATGATTGCACCTCAATCGCCCCAATAACCTCTCCGCGCAATACAATTGGCACAGCAATGAGGGGCGGATTGCCCGCCTCGCTCACACCAATGCTCGGTCTGCGCCGTTGGCTGGCTTCTATCATGCGGGGTGTCCATTCGACATCGGTCAGGACATCTGTGGATTGTTTTTCGATGATAACCCCCGACAAATTGCCCTTATCTATCAGATAATCGCCCCACACCTTGCGCGTTAATTGCCGATTGAGGCGCTGAATTTCGCGCAGGCTCGATTCCGATTCAAAGAAGAGTCGTTTGTTTTCTTGCAAACTCGATGCTTGTGCCTCAAATAAACGGGCATTACGAATGGCAGTCCCCAATTGGTTGGCAACCACCTCTAGGGTTTGAATATCAATCGGTGAAAAAGCGTTTGGGCGGGTGCTTTGCACATCCAACGCGCCAATAATCCGTTCACCATCGGTAATCGCCACCGCCAATTCTGAGCGTGTATTGGGCAATAATTCGTTGCGAGCATGAAGGGCATTTTGTGTGTCTGTATCACTGGCAATCACTGCATCGCCAATTTGGGTGACACGTCCAATCACACTGGTAGACCCCACCAAAATTCGATGTTTACGTTCTAGGAGCATCTGACCAATTTCGCCCGTGCTGGCAACCAAATTAGCATATTCGCGGTTATCATCCACCAAAAAGATTTGCACATGATAAAATACAAAACGGTCACGAATGAGTTCTACCGCCCGCCCAAAGAGTTGGTCAATGTCGAGTAATTTGGATGTAATTTGCGAAATATCGGATGTAGTCCGCAAAAGGGTCGAGGCACGTTGGGCTTCTTGGGCAGTATTTTGAGCAGTACCAATCAAAAAGCGAGTGGCAATAGATAGGGTGATAAGTGTCGCCAAAGATAAGACCAGCGCAACTCCCTCTGGGCGCACTTCTAAGCCATATTCTTGCACAACGAGTAAAATTCTATATATATAATTACTAAGGATGATGCCAGTGGCAATCCCATAAATCCAGTTATTAATGATGATGGATGCAGAAATAATGGCGAGTACCGCCACAAATAAATTCACGCTTAGGATACTAATAATAATCGTTGAAATTGAGAGTCCCAAGACCAACACGCTGGCGACAAATTCGACCATACCCCGTTGCAATAAGAACCATAAAGCTACGCATAAAAGCGCAAAAAACGTTGTCGCAATGGTGCCAGATAGAGATATTTGTAACCCCTGTGCTATAACAAATATTTGCGCGACAATACCCCCTATATTGGCAAAAAACACCGTAATCAACACCGCCTGTGCAAATTGCAACCGCGATTTTTCGATGGCATTCATATTAGTGGCAATTTTTGCTGTTTTAATCAGATTCATCGAAATTCTCTCTCTATTATCCTAACGCGGTGGCGTTCCTAATTTGATGGCAATTTTTTGTGCCTTTAGCGCATCGCGCAATCCGCGGGCGGCTTCTGTGACCATATCTTCGACATTGTTAATAGTCTGCAAACGTCCGACAATTTGGTTGACAAATGCCTCTCGTTGGGCAGACCGTTGGCTTTCATTGACCAACCGCACATTTTCGATTGCCACCCCAAAGCGTTGTGCAACCTCTTGTAGCAGGTCTTTATCTTCCGCAGAAAATTCACCTTTTTCGTCTAGTTCAAATTCCATCGCACCCATCACCCGCCCACGTACCCGCAAGGGCATGGTGATGACTTGCTGGTTATCTATTGTGGTACGCACCATCTCTTGCGATTGAATTGCTTGTGCAATACTCGCAGTGAGTTCGGCTTGGGTGATGCTCTGTTTCAATTCAAAATCCACCGCCAAGCCAATATCATGCCCTGCCCCACTGATATAATCTGACCAAATGCGCCCCGTGAGGCGCTCATTGAGGCGCTCCACTTGGCGTAGGGCTTCACGCGCTTCTTCTGCTAAATTCTGATTCTCTTTCACCCGTTGCTCGGCACGCTCAAATTGGCGAATATTGTCAATCGCCAGCCCAATGCTATCGGCAAGGGTCTGAAAAGATTGTGCGAGGTCATCCCGATTAAATGCGTCACGGTCTTTACTCTGCAAATCGAGCGCGCCAATCACGCGCTCACCAATCCGCAAAGGAAACGCCGCCTCTACTTGGGTCTCTGGGAGCAATTCGTTGCGCTGATGCACACTATCACTAGACCCCGATTGTGCGATGATGTATTTTCCCAAATAAGTTACCTGCCCAATCACGCTCACACTGCCCACTTTTAGCCCATGTGCGCGTTCAATGAGTTTTTTACCCACCTCACCCGTACTCGCAGTGAGGCGTGCTTCTGCACCAGAGTCGTCACTCAGAAAAATTTGTGCATGATAAATGCGTTCAAAATCTTTGATGATACGGTCAGTCGTATAATCAGCTAAATCTTGCACACTAACCCGTTGTGCGACCCGTTGTGTGATGTCGGTGACGATTTCACCCGCGCTGGCACGAATTTGCACCGCCTCATTTGCGCCAATCGTGCGCGATATATCAGCATAGCGCAAAAATAACACAACCACACCCGCCAAACAAATCGAAATAAATGATAATGCCAACGCATCGCTCGTGCCACTTTTGGCGAGGGCTTCTGCGCTCACAATATAGGCGGGCAATAATTCATCGCTCAAATTGGCGCGATTCAGGATGGTTAGGTTGAGGGCAATCAAGGTAATCACCAATCCTATCCACACACCCTTACGCCCAAGAAACAACCCACCAAACAAAATGGTCAGTAATAACGCCACCGTATTAAACCCATTAAAAACACCTGTTTCGGCAACAAATCCAACGGTCAACACACACCACATAATAAAGGCGACCCATGAGGCTAAATTCAGATTTTGCCTTCTGAGGATGAATAATGTTGCACCACCGAGTGCATAAAATATGCCAACACGAATAAAAAAATTGATGTTGGCTGTATCTATAAAATATTGTAAGGTGGTGCGTGGGGCAAAAATAGATGATGGCAAAAATGCCGTATAAAAGGTATAGCCAATAATCAAAATCAGGGTGATACCAGCAATCATAGATGCTTGTTGCTGTTGCAATAAATTGGGGTAGCTGTCTATTTTAAATAAGCGTTTTATCATGATATGGCTTCCTCAATTAACTCTCATCACTCGTCATCAGGCGGATACGGGCGCGTTTTGCACCAATGGCTTTGCCCAATTCGTTGAGTGTGACACTCAAAATTTGGTCAATATCGGCTTGTTGTTGCAATTGGCTAGAAATATCATTCACCAACGCCTTACTGCGTGCCAGCCGTTGGCTTTGGCTATAGGTCTCGGCATTTTCTAGCCCAATCCCCATTTGGCTCACCAATTGCTGAAAAATAGCCGAGTCGGTGTTGGTATAGGCATTGGTCTTGTGGTTGCCAATTTCCACCACACCCACCTGTAGCCCGCGTACGGTGAGGGGCAAACTGATAGACGAATTCATGGTCTCATCAAAAGTAAATTGATAGCCAGATTTGCTAAGGTCGTTGGCAGAAAACATACGTTGTGACTTAATCACTTGTCCGCCAGTGGTGTTATCGAGCGAGATGGGGGTATCGTCATCCATCTCTACAGACACCCGCGCCCCATCGGCATGGGCAATTCTGCGCCATTGGTTATGTGCCACATCCCAAAATAGCACCATCATCCTATCGGCAGACAGTACCTGCTGGGTATTTTGGAGCGCCACCCCAAATAATTCTTTAATATCCAACACCGCTTGAAGCGACTGACTAAAGCCCGCAATGGCTTCCATCTGACGGGCTTGACGGCGCGTATTTTGCAAGAGGCGGATATTTTGGATGGTGACAGCCATTTGTGACGTAATGGTACGAGCAAAATCTATCATGGCGGGGGTAAAGGTGCGTTTTTCATCGTATAAATCGAGTCCCACCGACCCAATAAACCCCGCACGCACATCAATGAGAGGCAAAATAGCGATGGACTTCACATCTGTTTTGAGCAACACCGTGCGCGTTTCTTCGGTAATCTCGGTGGAGGTCGCCACATTGTTGACAACAATCGGTTGCGTTTGGTTGCGGAGTCTGCGCTGAAATTCATCACTTGTGGCAGAAAATGTCATGCCCACGGTACCAAATTTGGGATATTCGCTCACCACAGTGGCAATATCGCCCCCATCACTAATTAATGTGATACCCACATGGTCTACATTGACTGCATCCACCAATGCTCGCACTGTCTTATCCATCACAGCCGTTTCGTTTTGAAGTGAACTAAGCACCGAAGAGAGGTCGTTAATTGTTCGCAACGCTCGCACTTGGGTACTGAGCGATTCGGCGGTAATTTTTGTGTCGCTCAATAATTGACGATTTTCGATAGTGAGCGCCAATTGGTCAGCGATGGCAAACAAATTATTGCGTTGTAATTCGCTAATTTCATATCCCAATTCTTTGCCCAAACTCAACATCCCAAGCACCCGTGTTCCCACGCGCAAGCCAATATTATAGGCACTATAAACACCTTTTTCGACAAAGAAATTGGCAATATTTTTAATCATCGAGGTATATGGCGGGCGCAAATCGGGAATATTAGCACCTTCGCCTCGCAAAAAGATATCTACTAAATCTTTATATCGTTCTGGGTGTTCAATATCAGCGATGTCATCTACAACATCTGGCGTAAGAATCGTGTCTCCTCGCATTGCCACGACACGCAAGGTCGTTAGATTGGGAACATCACCCGCCATGAGTGCTTTATCAAAAAAGATAATCGCCAAAACAGTGATTTCTGATGGAAGCAACTCCATGAGCAACTGTGCCATTTGTGGGTAGTCATCGGCAGTGGCAATCGCTTGGTTGGCTTGGGTGAGCCGTGTGGCAAATTGTTGGGCGGTGCTGGTCTCTTGGAGCAATTGTCTGCCACGAATGGTCAACCCAATTTGGTCGGCAACAGCGCTATAGGCGCTCAGTTCTTCTTCAGTGAACACATAGGCATTGGGTGACATCAGCGAGACTGTGCCAAAAAGTTCATCACCCACGCGCAACCCAAATGCGCCAATCCAAACCTCTGCGGGCAAATTAAAATTTTGTTGAATTTCGGGAGAATTTTCTTCTTCTCGAATATAGGGAAGCCCTGTCAATAAGCGATTCACAGAGGCAATTGTGGGGACGGTCACGGGTGCAGGGGGCAAATCTAGCGCTATGACCGAATTTGCAAATGCCACGACATGATGTGATAGAGGGATTTCATCGGCATGAAGCCCTCTATCAAATAAGGTGATAGAAGTCGCAAGAAAATTTTTGCCTAGTGTATAAATAACAGCTTGCGCCATATATGCCATTGTTTGGGCAGTAGTCACAAGCCGATTTGCCAACAGAAGATTTTCGATGATTTGTTGCGATTTGGCGGTGGTGTCGTTCAAAATACGCACTTCTGCCAATACGCCCACTAATTCGCTCACATTTTGGAAAGCGCTGATTTCGTCTTTGCCAAAAGCACGCTTGTTGCGACTCATGATGACAATGACCCCTGTGGGGATGCGCCCATTGGATATGGTGACACTAAATAGTGAGTTTACCCCACGCAATTTGAGCCACTCAGAAAAATATACCCCTAGTCGCTCTTGTGGCATCATATCGCTATCTTCAATCATAATTGTTTCGCCATCGAGCATGTCGGCTTGCACCCGTGCGCCCAAATCTTGCCAGCGTAACTCGCGCTCAAAATCCCATTCGAGTAACTGATTGCGATTGGCAACCGCCTTCACCACCCAATGGCTGACCTTTGCGCCATTATAGACCAGTTCCATCATCGCCAAAGACCTGCCCTTTTGGGGTAACAGATAATGCGCGATGATTTGTGCCATGTCCTTATATTCTTGCCCCGCGATGAGTTCATTAAACACCTGTGCTTGGCGCTCACTCAAATCTTGGCTGGTGGTGGTCTCTTCAATGAGATTATGCAACTGAACTTGTGAGGTAGCTAGGTCTACAAGGCTCTGATACCACTCCATCTGAAACGGCGTGGGTTCTAAGGGACCTGTCACACTATTGAGGTTAATCACCCCAATGGTGCGCCCTTGTGACCGCATGGGGAAAAGTACATAAGATTCGATGATATTACCGTTAAATTCGACACGCAAAAGGGGGTGGCTCTTGGTATCTGCCACATAAACAGGCACGCCATCGTTAAACAGAGGGGGATATAAATCGCCTAGTTTGGTGGCGGGAATATCCATAAAGAAATTGGCTTCATACGACTTATGCCGATTTCCCAATGCGACACAGGTCATCCCCTCGATATTGCCTGTGGTGTCCAAACTAAACAGGTTAACCGAAAAAAATTGCCCCGAAGCGACCACCCCATTGGCAAGTGCGGCGGCAATTTCGACAAATGTCGAGCTTTTTGCCAGTCGTTGGCTTACTTGGGTTTGGAGGCGAATAAAATCTATCAATAATGATTGGGCGTGATGTTTTGCCAATGGGGATATTTCTCCCGCCTGCTCCCATTCGCCCAGACGCTCAAATAACGAAACAATCGCGCCTTTTTCTGATGGCATACACACGCTCCTATTGAATTGGTGAACGGCTTAAACTACTTCCATTCCCATACCGCTTCTCCAGAGAGCAAGCGTGAAATTTGTTCTGGAAAACGGTCTGGGTCTAGCGGCTTGCCCAAAAAGCCATCAAAGCCTGCTTTTTGTGCGCGACGCATTTGGTCTTCGCTGGCTTCTGCGGTGACAGCACACACTAAGGTGTCCTTGAGTCGCGGATGAGCGCGAACCTTTTGCAATGCCTGATAGCCATCTTCATAGGGAAGGCGAATATCCATCAGGATTAAATCTATTTTGGCGAGGGTTTCTGCAAATTGGACAACTTGCCAGCCAGAGGTTTTCCACTCACAGCGTTGCACCCCCATAAACGCCAACATCCGCGCAATAAGGACGAAATTTGGCACATTATCCTCGACGACTAATACATGAGCTTCACTTGGGTCAATCGGAAACTTGGTTGGCATATACCACTACCTTAAAAATTGTATAACTTGCTCAACAAAAGTATCTACATCAATCGGCTTACCGATGTAGCCATCACAACCGGCATTTAATGACCGTTCTTTGTCACCTTCCATCACATTGGCGGTGAGCGCCACAATGGGAATATCGGCAATTTCGGGTGTGTTGCGAATTTTGGTGGTTGCTGTGAGACCATCCATACCGGGCATACTCATATCCATCAAAATGAGGTCTGGCGGATTATCCATCGCCATCTGAATACCCGTCACAGCATTGCCCGCTTCTTCGACCATAATCCCCTCTGACATCAGAATCCGACGCACTAACATACGGTTATTATTGTCGTCTTCGATATATAAGATGCGCGTCATCGCCAATACTCCAGATGGTGCGTTGTTCAATGGTTAAAAACAGGTTTGATAATATCCACATTGTAGCGAAAATCTTTCTAAATTACCAAATTTTCTTTTTAATCATCATACAAGCAAATAGCGAAATACGCTATGTTAGATGCGCCTATCCAACCAACCTAAGACATAATTCTCACACGCCTCACACCAAACAAACGTGACTATGAAACCATTGGCAAATATGCTATTCTGTTAATTATCACAATTGAGTTTAGCCATAAATGAGGTATATTATGAAATCCTATGCAAGCGCCCCACCCATGCAAATTGATGCGACCAAAAAATATTTTGCTCAAATTCAGACCAACAAAGGGCTAATTGAAATTGAACTCTTTGCCGACAAAGCCCCTGTCACTGTCAACAATTTTGTCTTTTTGGCAAAAGATGGTTTTTATGATGGCATCGTGTTTCACCGTGTGATTTCCGATTTTATGATTCAAACAGGCGACCCAGAAGGCAAAGGCACAGGCGGACCAGGTTATAAATGGAACGATGAAGCCAGCGCCCTCGCAATCAAACACACGGGTCCTGGGATTTTGAGCATGGCAAATGCAGGCAAAAACACCAATGGCTCACAATTTTTCATCACCCATATTGCCACCGACTGGCTCAATGGCAAGCACGCTGTGTTTGGTCAAGCCACTGCCGAAAGCCAAAAAGTGATTAATTCCATCCGTCAAGGCGACAAGATGGAAAAAGTCACCATCATCGAAAAATAACGCATAGACCATCAAAAAACGGGCGATGTATGAGATATATCACCCGTTTTTTATTTGTATACAGGGGGATTTTTAGTTCACCCCTTCCCCGTTAAATCCACGCCCAACACCACGATAAATAAAACCCAATTCGCGCATTTTTTGTGGCTCGTACATATTGCGTCCATCCACCATAATCGGTTGCTTCATGACTTTATGCACGCGCTCCATGTCTATTTGCTTAAATTCGTTCCATGGAGTGGCAACCACAATGGCATCTACGCCTTCTGCCACGTCATAGGGATTTTTGCACATGATGATTTGTGGCATTTCTTTGGCGGTATTGGGCATGGCAACGGGGTCATAGGCACGGATAGTCGCGCCTTGTTCTAGCAATGCCTCAATAATTGCCAATGCGGGTGATTCGCGGATGTCATCGGTATTTTCTTTGAACGCCAATCCCCAAAAACCGACTGTTTTGCCCGCCACATCATGAAGCAAATCGTGAAGTTTGAGCGCGACATGCTTGCGTTGGAAAGCATTAATTTCGATGACCGCATTGAGCAATTGCGGGTGCATTCCGTGTGTTTGCGCCATATATGAAAGTGCGCTCACGTCTTTGGGAAAGCAACTTCCCCCATATCCGACACCTGCTTGCAAAAAGTGATGCCCAATCCGCTTGTCAAAACCCATCCCTTGCGCCACTTCGATGACATCCGCACCGAGTTTTTCGCAGATGATACTAATTTCGTTGATAAAGCTAATGCGCGTTGCCAAAAACGCATTGGACGCATATTTAATCATCTCTGCCGTCCGCAAATCGGTCATCACAATCGGCGCACGCAGGGGCAAATAAAGTTGTGCCACCGCTTCGGATGCCGATTTATCTAGTGACCCCAAAACGGTGCGGTCTGGATGGACAAAATCGTTAATCGCAGAGCCTTCACGCAAAAATTCTGGGCAACTCACCACCGAAAATTGAATCGGCTTGGGTTGGGTGTTGCGGACAATATCCGCCACCCAATCGCCCGTACCCACTGGCACAGTGGATTTATTGATGACAATCAACGGGTGGGTCATCGTCTTGGCAATTGTCTCGGCGGCGGCGCGGACATATTTCAAATCGGCTTCGCCATCTACCCCTTCGGGTGTGCCAACACAAATAAATACAAATTCGGCATTACGCAGTCCCTCTTCATACGAGGTGGTGAAGTGCAACCGTCCCGCTTGCACATTGCGCTCGACCAATTCTTCTAATCCGGGTTCATAAATGGGCATCACCCCTTTTTTGAGCGATTCGACCTTCTGGGCATCAATATCCACTGTCACCACATTATTGCCCAACTCGGCAAAGCATGTGCCGTTTACCAAACCCACATAGCCCGTCCCAATGACACAAATGTCTTTCATGAAAATTTATCCTTATGATTGAATGGTGTGTACAAAATAAATACACCGATTTTTACAGAACGTCTCAATTTTACGCCATTAGCAGGAATCGGGGTATGGGATAAAATTGGGTGAAACAAAAATCAAAAAAATGTGTTATGCTGTTAAATGACTTATTCAATTTTTTTCAAATAACCAAGTAGAAGGAAAAAAACATGCCATTTGAACTCCCCCAAAATGCCCTCGATGCCAAAAATTGGACGTGGGATAATTATAAACCCCTCTATGAAGAACTCGAATCCCGCCCACTTTCTGCCGATACGGTTGATGAGTGGATGCACGATTGGAACGCGGTAGATAACCTGTTGGGCGAGGTCTTTTCTCGGTCACGGGTGGCTATCACCCAAGATACCAGCGATGAAGAGGCAGAAGCCTTTTTTAAGAATATGATGGCGACCATGTATCAACCCGTTAGCGATATGGGCAATCGGTTGAATAAAAAATTGGTCGAGAGTGGCTTCACACCCGCTAATTTTGAACTCCCCCTCAAAAAACTCAAATCGGAAATTGCCCTCTATCGTGAAGAAAATATCCCCCTCACCATCCGCCAACAAGCACTCAGCATGGAATATAGCAAGACCGTAGGGGCGCATAGTGTTGTGTGGGAGGGCAAAGAGGTCACACTCGAAGAACTCAAACTGGTATTTGAAAATCCAGACCGCCCCACCCGCGAAAAAGCATGGCGTTTGATGATGAATCGGTGGTTACAAGACCGCGATACGCTCAATGGCTTATGGGAACACCTCTATGATACCCGTCAAGAAGCCGCCAAAAACGCAGGCTATGACAATTATTTGGCATTTCGTTGGGAAGAATTTAAGCGATTCGACTACACCCCCGCCGATACCACCACCTTTCATAATGCCATAGAGCAAGTGGTTGTCCCTGCCGCCATACGTGCCAATGAACGCCGTCAGGCGCGGTTGGGCGTGGATAGCATCCGCCCGTGGGATTTGGATGTAGACCCCTACGGCGAAAAACTCCTCCGTCCATGGCAGACCATAGACGAATTTTCGCAAAAAGCCATTAGCGTGTTTAAGCATGTAGACCCTGTGATTGGGGATTATTATGCAACCCTCCACAATGAAAACCTGACCGATTTACAAAATCGCAAAAACAAAGGACCTGGTGCATATTGCACCAGCTACCCGCACATGCGCCGTCCGTTTATTTTTATGAATGCCGTTGGCAAACGCGATGATGTGCGAACACTGCTTCACGAGGCGGGTCATGCCTTCCATAATTTTGAGACGATGGCAAACCTCCCCTACAACGACCAACGCGCCTATCCGATAGAATTTGCAGAAGTCGCATCAATGGCGATGGAACTGCTGGCATCGCCCTATCTGACCCACGAATTTGGTGGCTATTTCGATGAAAAAGATGCCGCCATAGACCGCATTAGTCATCTGGAGAAAATCCTCTTCTTTTGGCCCTATATGGCGGTGGTGGATAGCTTCCAACAATGGGCATATACGAATCCAGAAGGACGCGACCCCAAAGCCTGTGACCAAAAGTGGGCAGAATTATGGTCACGGTTCATCAAAGTAGATTATGAAGGGCTAGAGGATATTCGTGCCACAGGCTGGCATCGCAAACAACACATCTTTAACTATCCCATGTACTATGTCGAATATGGTCTGGCACAATTGGGCGCGGTGCAAGTATGGGGTAATGCGCTCACCAATCAAGAAAAAGCGGTGGCAGATTATCGCAAAGCATTGGCACTCGGTGGCACTCGTAGCTTGCCAGAACTCTATGGCACAGCAGGCGTAAAATTTGCCTTTGATGCAGAGACACTCGGCAATGCGGTGGCACTCATAGAAAAAACGGTGAATGAACTAGAAACCGTCTAATCTGATGTAAATTAGGGAATATCTTGTGTGGCTGACATACGCGCTTTGCGCTAGTCAGCCAGTACAGCCTTCAAAATAGGCAGAATTGTAATGGTGGGGCATAGGGACGATTAGAGGCGTTAGCCTCGTATATATCCGCCCTATGCTGATTTTTTGCAATTTAATGCCCCCAATCAGCAATCATTAGACAGAAACGCCCCTACACGTTACAATTTCTGAATATACTAGTGATTCTAAAGGAATTGGTATGTCTAACAGCAAAATGCTCATCGGCAATCGGTTTCAACTGGGAGATAGCATCGGCGTAGGTGGCATGGCAACGGTATATCGTGCCATAGATATCCAAACAGATGAAACAGTCGCCATAAAACATCTTAAACGCGAGGTTATCCTAGAAGATCCTGGGATTGTCGGGCGATTTGAGCGTGAAGGCGAGGCATTGCGCCGACTCAATCACCCCAATATTGTCAAAATTTTGGGGACAATTGTGGAGGATGACCAGCATTATGTGGTGATGGAATATGTCGGGGGTGGCGACCTAAACGACCTCATCCACGACCATCGCCAAAAAAACACCCCAATTCCTATCCAACGGATTTTAGAAATCGCGCTGGATTTATCCGATGCACTCACCCGCGCTCATCGGCTTAAAATCATTCATCGGGATATTAAACCTGCCAATGTGCTTCTGGCTGATGACGGCACACCCCGCCTCACCGATTTTGGCGTGGCACATTTTAGCGATTCTACCCAAATGACAAAAACGGGTTCACTCATCGGCACATTATCCTATTTAAGCCCAGAAGCCTGTTCTGGGGAACCGCTCGATGGGCGTGCCGATATTTGGTCATTTGGGGTGATGCTCTATGAATTGCTCACCCTGCGTCGTCCCTTTGATGAAAATAACACCGCCGCCCTCATCAACGCCATTTTGAGCAAAAATCCAGTTGATGTGGCGACCTTGCGCCCAGATACCCCGTCTGAACTCGTGTATCTGCTTCATCAGATGCTCGCCAAAGACCCCGATGGCCGTATCGCTACTGCCCGTCTGGTGGGGGCAGAACTCGAAGCGATTATCAGTGGGAGCAATGTATCAGACAGTCTTGTGAGCAAATTTTCTACGCCATTAGACGATACGGCAGATTTTCCTACTTATACACCCGCTATATCGGGGTATAAAATCCCCGCCAGCATTGACCACGGAGAATTTATACCCGATTCTGCCATTAAGCCAGCATCCAGCACCCAAAACCCCGCCCTAATACAGACAACCGTTGCCACACCTGTCAAACGGATGAATCGGATATTCGCCGTTGGTGGGATTCTTGGCGTGGTGGCGCTCATCGCCATCGGCATCATACTCTTGGGAAATAATCCCCAAACCGCCACAGACATCCCATCATCTTTTTCGCCCATCACCCTCGCGCCTGTGGTAGATGGGGAACTGATGGTGATTGTCGGCGGATTTGAGAATATCGGTGGCGATGGGCGCGATGTGGGGCGTTTTATCTATGATGATTTGCAGAAAAAATTTGAGCGTGATGTGCCATTTTCGTCTATCCGTGTGCGCCTCTATCCAGAGACGATTCGCACAAGTGCAGAAGCACAACAAATAGCCGATGCCAACCGCGCACCGATTATCATCTGGGGAAATTATGATGCACAAGGGGTTACGCTCCAAATTCAGGTCGGGTCATTGGCACCATTCACCCAGTTTATCTTGCCCATAGAGGATGTGCGCCGTATCACCGATGTGCAAATAAACCTCACCAATGAACGCCGAGAGTCGGTTGCGCCCAATGTGTTGGCTATCCTCAATGTGTTGCAGACCTATAACAACAATGCCTACGAAATTGGGCGCAATTTAGCCATTTTGGAATTGGTGAATACACCATCCACGTCCGAAGTAGTTGGCAATAGTGTAGCGGCACATTGGCATCGCTATTTTATGCTGTATAACGTTGATGAACAGGCATCGTTGACAGAAATTAACCAAGCCATTTCATTGGATAGCGGGGTCGTGTTGCTCTATTCGGCTCGCTCAATGACCTATTCTCGTATCAAGCAATTCGATAACATGATCCAAGATACACGGACGGTGCAATCTATCGCCCCTGCAAATTATTTGGCAGATGAATTTTTACTGGCACAATACAATGTGTTCTTTGGCAATGAGGAAGATTTGCCAGAAACACAACGCATCTTAGAAAATGTCATCACCATACTGCCTAATGATTGGTGGATGCACACGCTTTTGGGGAGTGTCTATTGGCAACAAGGCGATTTTATCCGCGCCCAAATCATCTTAGAACGGGCGATTACCTTCTCGCCAGTTACCAATTCTCCCCATGTTATTCTCATCAGTCTTTATATGCGTCAGGGCGAATTGGCAAAAGCACAAGAGATGATAGGCTTTTTGCGCGTTAATTTTTCAGATACAACGATTGGCAATCGGATTATGAACGCCGTTTTCGATTTGGAAGGGATTGAATTAACGTATCTCACAGAGGTTTTTGGTTATTTTATTTTGGGGCAATGGAGCAGTGTCTTGGGTGTGGTTGAGCGTGCCAATTTTAGCGATAGATATGCAGATATTAATCTGCTGGCAGGTTTGGCACAATGTAATTTGCAAAACTATGCAGAAGCAGAGATTTATTATACCCAATTGATAGAAGCCATCCCAGATTACCTGCTGGCGTATCTGCTCCGTGCAGAGGTACGGCTCAAACAAGGCAAAACAAACGATGCTTTAGCCGATGTTGGGGTTATTATAAATAGTGAACTAGCAGAAACCTTTGCGCCCCTCATCGCAGGCGCTCAAAATGGCACCGTTTCATGCGAAAATATTTTAGCTAGAGATTTTACTGTCGGGACATGAGCAACATCATGTCTGCATGGAGGCATTTTTATGGCACTCTTTAACCGCCGTCCTGTGATGGCATTCACCAGCACCCGCAAGCCAGAATTTGGCATTGTCCGTCACCTATTTGCAAGGGTCTATTTTTGGTTGGCAGGATGGCAAATTATTGGCGATGTGCCAGAAGAGAAAAAAATTATCGTGATTGCGGTCTACCACACATCCAATTGGGATGGTTGGAATATGATTATGACGGCGTGGGCATTGCGTGTGAGGCTCGACTGGATGGTCAAAATTGAATGGATACGCCTGCCTATTTTGGGCGCATTGCTACGTGCCACAGGTGCGGTGGGCATAGACCGCAAAGCCAGTCATGACACGGTTGAATGGGCAATCGGGGAATATGCCAAGCGTGACCGCTTTGCCCTCGCCATTCCCCCAGAAGGCACGCGCAAAAAGACCAGTCATTGGCGCACAGGCTTCTATTGGATTTCACATGGGGCGAATGTCCCTATGAAAATCGTGTTGCTAGATTATGGCAAAAAACAGGTAAATTTTGGTGTACCACTCATTCATGCCACTGGCGATATTGAAGCCGATATGGAAAAAATCTGGGTGCATGTCCGCACCATTCGCGGGTTACATCCAGAAAAACAAGGCGACCTCAAATTGCGCCCTAGTGCCATCAAACACGCAGAACACATTGATAAATCAGACAAATAACAAGGAATGATATGAGCCAATTTACCGCCTTAAACAATGCCCAATACATGAGCCTCAAGACCTTTCGTAAAAATGGCGATGGTGTGCCAACCCCTGTGTGGTTTGCAGAAGAAAACGACAAACTCTATGTCATGACACTGGCACATGCAGGCAAAGTAAAGCGTATCCGCAACAATAGCACCATTGAAATCGCCCCCTGCGATGTGCGGGGAAATATTAAAGATGGCATAGATTATATCCCTGCCAGCGCCAGATTACTCCCCGCAGGTGACGATGTAAAAGCCGCCAACCAGCGCCTCACACGCAAATATGGCTTGTTTAAGCGCATATTCGACCTTGTTCAACGTAACCGCGAAAAGGTCTATATCGAAATTATCCTCGCAGGGTAAAAGGGTGTTATAGAGGGGCATTTTTATGCAGACGCGATTCTAGCGATTAGAAAACGTCTGCACGATACCCCTCTTCACCGCGTTTTCGACATAGTTGCCATGGGTGTATCGTCCGATGATTTTGCGCCAAAACGCTTGCGCGCGCAGATTTTTTTCCAGTTGAAACACTTCCCAATCACCTTTGAACAGATTAAACAGGTGTGTGGCGGCTTGTTCGCCATACCCTTGTTTCTGATACGCCGACATGATGAAAAATTCTGCCATTTCGATAATATTCAGTGCGCCCGTGATATGACTTTTTTCCAGCAGGTCAATAATCGCAAATCCCGCCAATTTATGGTCTACGCGGAATAAAAATGGTTTGCGGTCTTTCTCAGAAAAAACACCGTCAAAATCATCTTCATTAAAGCGCCCCGCATAATTTACATCCCATCCCATAAAGGCGGTATATTCGTAGATATAAAACTGTCCCAAATTGCGAAAGGTCGTCTCATCGGCATAGGTAGCGGGTGATATATCAATTGTCGCCATGATTTTTTTCCTCATCTAATAGTGTCGCCACCGCCGATAGCGCCAAATCGTGAATCTTGCCATTGGTGGCAATCACACCATAATTATTAAGGGTGTTACCTTGTGAATAATCTATGGGTGAGCCGTCCACATCGGTGATTTTTCCGCCCGCCGCCAAAACAATGGCGGTGCCAGGGGCATGGTCCCAAATATTATGCCGTCTGCCATCGCCCAAACGGGGCAACCGCAGGTATAAATCGGCATCACCTGCGGCGATACGCCCATATTTTTCCATACTATCTGCCTGCTCAACCTGTGAAGTGGTCATCCCCATCAACTCGCGCACCCGCGCCAAGCGTGCCAAACCCGCATGACCTTTTTCCACACTTTCTAGTGCGCGGAGGGTGGTCACATCTACACGGTCAGACACCCGAATCACCCGCCTGTCATTTTTTGGCGTGAGCGATTCGGCATACGCCACTCCATCCACTGCATGAAGCAATAATGCCCCATTGGGATACGCTGGCGCAGATAACACTCCTGCCACAGGGATGCGTCCTTCTAATACCCCAACCGCATTGACAAAATGGCGTTGCGCCAAAAATCCCTTTGTGCCGTCTATGGGGTCAATCACCCACACCCGATGCGGTTCATCGCCCACGCCGATATGAGCATGGTCTAGCCACGCAATTAAATGCGATTCGGTGACTTTTTCGCCTAAAATATCGCTCACCAAATTGACGATATACGCCCGTTGGTCTGGCGCGACCACCCCCAAAAATTCGCTCCCGCTTTCTTCTGCCATGACACCATCGTTGGGGAAATATTTTTGAATGACACGACAAATAATGGCTTGTGCGCCATAATCGGCAATGGTAACGGGTTCTGCACCTGTTTTTTCGCTACGGACGATATGCCGTTGTTGCACTTCATAAGCGAGTTGGGCGGACAAGCGGACAGCCTCTAAAATCGGCGTTAGGTCGAGTTGGGTCATGCTCATTTCCTCTAAAGTGAATTATAGTGAATTATAGTGAATTTGATATGACTCCATCATATTCCATTCGTACCTATCTATCAAGGCAAATATCCGCAAATGCACCCCTCATGACTATTTATGAGCCATAAAAGACTACTAAAGGCTTTTATATTCATCAAAGAACGCTTATAATGCGGGTCGGTATATCAACGAAAGGAATTTTTAATCTCATGACCAACCATCTGCAACATCCGACCAACCTACTTCACCACCTAGACCGCAGTATCCATAGCCGTGCCATTTTTGCATTGGCAGAAGGGGATGATGCCAATGCGCTAGATACCCTCCTCATGGCGCTGTGCGAAGAACAAGATTTGCTTGTGGGCGAAGATATTACATGGGCATTGGTACGTATGCGTGATGTTGCCATAGACCCACTCATGAATCTGCTTCATCACACAGATCCTTTAGTGCGTCATCGTGCCGTCCACACATTGGGCAAAATTGGCGATGCACGGGCGCTGGGTGCGGTTATCACCGCCACATACGACCCCGATAATAAAGTGGTGTGCAAAGCCGTTTTTGCATTGGGACAGTTAAAAGATACCCGCGCTGTACCCGCCTTAATCGGACTTTTGGGGCATAGCAATCGTGAGGTAGAAACAATGCTCATGAGTGTGTTAGAGGGATTTGGTGCAATTACCCTACCCCATTTGATAGAGGCAATGCACCATGACCAGTGGCAAGTCCGCGAACATGCGGCAGATGTATTGGGCGTGATTGGCATGGAAGAAGGCTTACCTGTACTGATAGAGGCGCTCGCAGATGCCCAGTGGCAAGTCCGATTTGCATCGGTGACGGCACTCGGTCATCTGGGGAGCATTGGTGCAAAAGAGGCGCTACTCGCTATGCCCGCCGATAGCGATAGCCGTGTGGCGGAACTAGTCATCAAGACGATTAAACGGATGCGGGTGAGAAAAACACACGCATGAAAAAAAAACGGGGAATCCCCGTTTTTTTTCATCTAAATATCTCTGAGCAATTCTTCTAGCTCGGCATCCAAGAACAATGACCCTGTATTACTACCCTTTTTCCGTTTAATCACTTTATAGCCGTGTGTAAGGTTGGGATAGCCTTTGGTCTTTTCGAGGAGAATATGCTCACACTCAAAATCGGTTTTGACCAATTCATAGGTGGTTTCGCTGATAATCACCTCGCCAGGGTTGGCGTTGCTCTCCAAAATTTTGGAGATGGTGACAGCCTCGCCCAATGCCGAAAATTCTTGGCGGTCTGGGCTACCGATATTCCCCAGAAATGCCTGCCCTGTATGAATCCCAATGCCATAATAGAGGTGTTGGTCTTCTGGCATCACTTCATGGAGCGCATAGAGGTCATAGATGATGCTCATGGCGGCGCGGACGGCTCGCAACGCATGGTCTTTTTGCGCGTTTAGCTGAGTATTAAACAAGCCCGTCACGGCATCGCCCATATATTTATCCACAATACCTTCATATAGGTTGATACCATCACTGGCAAGGCTCAGATAATTATTGATGGTCTCCATCAGTTGTTCTGGCTGAAGGCGCTCACTAAAACGTGTGAATCCGCGCACATCGGTGGCGATGGCGGTAATTTCGCGCTCCTGCCCCGTCTCGATAAGCGACATATCGGTGATTTTATCCAGCAACGGCGCGGGCAAATACACCCGCAATTGCTTGAGGCGTAATTCCAATTCACGCTGTTCGGTGAGGTCATCCACCACCAATACCGCCCCTTGCACCGTGCTTTGCTCATCGCGCAATTGGCTAATGGTCACACTCCAATTGCGTTGTGTACCGTCCAATTCCACTTTATATTCTAGCGTCTTAACCACCCCGTCTCGTTGGGTTTGGGTGATTGCCTGATAAAAATCGGTGCTGATGGGGGGCAAAATATCTTTGATAATCTGGTTAACCGCATCGCCTTCATCGGCAATATTCAAAATATCACACGCAGTGGCATTACACGCCGTCACAATGAGGTGTGAATTGACCGTAATCACCCCGCTAGAGATGGAATCGAACACGTTATCCATCAAATCGCGTATAGCCGTGACTTGTTCCAATTGTTGGCGTGCCAACTCAAACAATCGTGCATTTTCGATGGCAACACCCGCCTGATTGGAGAAGGCGTTCATAATCTCTAAATCACCGGGCTGAAATAACCCCGCCATGATGCGATTATCGCAATAGACCACGCCAATGACCTCATGACGCACTTTGAGGGGGACGGCTAAAATAGACCGCAACGCAAACCCGACAATGCTCTGCTGGTCACGGTAACGCTCATCATTGCTGGCGTTGTCGGTGATGACCGCCTGCCCTGTTTCTGCGACTTCTTTGACAATTGTCTTGCTCACAATCAGTTCATTGCGTTTTCCACCAGAATTGGCTTCATCTGACCCATTAAATGATAATTGGGATCTATCAATACCGCGTGCTACCCGAAATTGGTCAAATTCACCCGTAGCCCGATTTTTGAGGACGATATATCCACGTTCTGCCCCTGTGAGGTTAATCACGGTGTCCATCACCTGATTGAGTACCGAATCGGTATCGAGGGATGAATTGATGAGGGCGGTGGTATCGGCTAGGGCGCGGAGGCGTTGTAATTCAATGGTGTTATTATCCAGTTGGCGCAATAATCCATCGAGCCGTCCCTTGAGGCTACGCAAATTATCGAGCGCCCCTGCGGGCAGATTAACCCCTTTTTGGCGGAGCAAATCGCGTTGGCTACGGAGTAATTCGGTGAGGTCATTCACCCGTTTGACAATCGCGTTTAGGCGTGCAGAACTATTATGTGGCACTTTTTCTTCTGACATTAGGCTCTAAATACCTCATAAACACGGGTGCGCTGTTGTCGCCCCTTCCCCACAATCGCCTCGCGCTCTTCAAAGCGAATATCACCAACAAATGAGCGTGAATATTTTTGGATATGGTCGTATGTACTTTCGCTGATAATCACCTGACCCAATTGGGTATTTTCTTCGACACGTTTTGCCAAGTTGATGGTATCGCCAATGGCAGTAAATTCTCGGCGGTTAAAACTGCCCACATTGCCCAATGTGGCAATCCCCGTATTGATACCAATCCGATAGTAATGTGGGTTTGGGGAAATGCCCAATCGGGCATAAAATTCGGTCATCGCATCGCGCATGGTAAGGGATGCCATGACCGCGCTAATCGCGTGGTCGTGTTCCATTGGATTGAGTTGGGTATTAAATAGCGCCATGACAATCGTACCCATATATTTATCTATCACACCCTCATACTGATGAATGGCGTTGGTGGCGTGCGTCAGATAGGTATTCACCTGCTCCACGATTTGTTGTGGGCGGGCATTGGGGAAACTGTTAATATCGCGCACATCGGCATAAATACACGTGACCTCGCGTCGCTCTCCACCCATTGCCAATTGCGAGATAGTATTAATATTTTCGACCATCTTGGGGGGCAAATATCGCTTGGTGAGGTTAATCATCTCATCACGGGCGCGGCTCGTGGTGAGGTCATCGAGTACCAATGCCACCCCACCCGCGATATCGCGGGTGCTTTTGAGTGGATTGAGGCGGATATTAAAGATACGCTTTCCGAGTGCTTTAATATCGAGTTGCGTTTCAAGCGAGTGAACAGTCATCAATTTCAATACATTGACAATTTGGCTATCCAGTTCATTGCCCACAGGCAACACATAATTAAGCGGTTGCCCAATGGCGGCTGTGCGTTCTGCGCGGAGCATATCACTGGAAGCGGCATTCATCATCATAATTTTTGATGTCGCATCGGTGGTAATAACCCCGCTATTAATAGATTCAAACACGTTATCCATCAATTGACGCATGGTGGTAATCTCGGTGAGGGCGGTTTGAATTCGATTAAACAGGCGGGCATTTTCGATGGCGACTGAAATCTGATTGGCAAATGCCACAAGGAGCATTTTTTCTTTTTCGGTAAATACACCCGCTTTAAGCCTATTATCCACATAGACCACGCCAACGATATTATCCCGATAGCGCAATGGCACACATAACACCGAGCGCAAGGTCATTTGGGCAATACTCACCCCAGATTGGAATCGGTCATCGCGGTAAGCGTTGTCGGTGAGCATCACCTCGCCCGAAGCCAACACATCTTGGACAATGGTTGTGCTAATTTGTGGGGCTTGTTTTTCTTCTGGCGAGAATGTTTTGGTGACATTGTTCTCTTGCACCACCTTAAATTGTAATTCGCCAGTAACAGTATTTTTTAGGATGATGAAGCCACGTTCCGCCCCTGTGAGGTTAATCACAATATCCATAGAGTAGATGAGGACGGCGTTGAGGTCAAATGTGGTATTAATCCGCGCCGATGTATCTGCCAAAAAGCGTAATTGTCCCAATTCGGTCATATCATCGGCGATACTGGCTTGTAAGAGGTCTAGCTCACCGATAAGAGAACTCATCGCCTGAATCGCCATCGGTGGCAGGCTAAATCCCCGTTGTTTGAGGACATCGCGCTGGGCGCGGAGGACAACTTCGGTCTCTTCGACAAGCGCCTTTAGGCGTGGTATCTCTGCAAGGGCAGAGTTTTTTGTGTTATCATTCACCATAGCACTCTACTTTTAGATTAATTGAGTTGTGGATTGAATAGAACTGATTATACACCAAAACAACCTCTATGGCTGAATAAAGATGTTGCCTATAGGTTATATCATGGGCAGAAGATGGTTGGGGAAAAAACTGGGCGAGCATCACAACCCGCCCAATGGCTATTTATCCGACCTTCTGCCATGTGCCAGTTGCTCCGCCAGAAATTCGTACCACGCCATAGCCAGGGATACTGACATAAAACGCGACATTGTTCGATTCGTACTGCACCGTATAGGTGACATTGACGCTGGCATTGCCAACACCCCACCCTAGCGCGTTGGTGCGGTCACACCACACATAATTGCTCACGCTGAGGGTAGACGAGTTGTTGAATACCCAGTTAAACACATCTTGCGGGGCAAAAAATCCTGCTGGCGGTGCGCCACATAAGGCGGTGGATTGGCTCACACCATCCCATCCACTGACATGCGCTACATACGTCCCAGAATTAGACCTGGTGCCAATGATGCCATACAGCCAGTTTTGCCCGCCCAATGTGAGATTAATCATCATGCCACGCTCAAAAAATTGAACTTTTCCCACCAGCGACACAGAGCCAGAAGTGGGGCAACCCGATTCGGTCAATGCCAATTGTGTGCCAAAGAACCACGGCACAGAACACGCCAATTGCAGGACAATTGGCAAATTTTGGGTGGTAGAAATACCGCCGCGCTCCGCCACCAACCGATAAATCACCTGAACACCCGTATTGGGCAGGGTGAGAGGCAATTGCCCTGTGGGGGTGACACTAAAAACTTGCGCCACACCACCTTGTGCCGTCAATTGCTCAATTCGCACAATATCGGCGGCGGTCTCCCACGATAAAATAACGGCTGTGCCACCTTGTGCCGTCAATGTGCCATTCACGGGGGTGAGATTGCTGATAAAAAAGAGGATTTGTGGTGTATTGGGTGTGGGTGTCGCTGTCGGCACAGGCGTATTACTTGGCAAGGGGGTGATGCTTGCCGTTGGCGATGGGGGAACAAACGTTGCCGATGGAATTGTGGTCGCGGTGCTGGTCGGTGTTGGGGTGAATGTTGACGTATTCGTTGCCGTATTGGTCGGCACGATAGTCGGTGTGACGGTCGCCAGTGGTGTATTGGTCGGTGTCTCTGAAGGTGTTGGGGTGAAGGTTGGCGTTTCTGAGGGTAAAATAACCCGTGTGGGCAAGACACCCACTTCTTGGGCAGTGCCATTACACGCCGCCAACGATAAAAGGATGATGAGACTGATGATGACCCGAAACTGTGCCATAGTACACCTCATAAAATTCAACTATTACATATTGATATGTATCATACCCACATTTATCATCGCGTGCCAACCGCAACCCATAGCCAATTTGGGGGATTTGCCCACACGGGTGGTCTTACCATCAGAATCGCCCATCCCAACCAGCGCCCCATCACTCACCCCAACGCTCCCCATCACATCATCCCCAACTATCACTAACACAGCCACTATTACCCCTACGCTGATGAATACAGAAACACCCACTAATACCGTCACACCAACAGAAATCGCCAGCATCACACCGATTATTATCGCTACCCTGCCACCTACCCCCGCGCCCAACCTCATCGCATCGCAATTGCCCGATGTATTTGGTTATGGACAATCAGTAGAAGGGCGCACCCTCACCGCCCATAAAATCGGGAGTGGCTCACAGGTGATTATGCTTGTGGGTGGGATTCATGGCGGATTTGAAGCCAATACCATCACGCTTGTAGAGCAGTTTATCCTGCATTTCAATAATAACCCGTTGGATGTGTTGCCCAATATCACCCTCATCCTTGTGCCATCGGCAAACCCCGATGGCGCGACTTATGGGCGGTCATTGCGTGGGCGCTTTAATGCTAATGGCGTGGATTTGAATCGTAACTGGGATTGCGACTGGTCGGCAGAGGCGTTTTTTCGGGATGCACCCGTTTTTGCGGGGAATAGTGCCTTTTCTGAACCCGAATCGGTGGCGTTGGCGGCGCTCATCAACGATTTACGCCCTGCCGTAGTCCTGTTTTATCACAGCGCCGCCGATGGCATCTACGCGGGGGATTGCGCGGGTGGCGGGGTATCTGCCCCCATGGCGGAAATTTTGGGAAATGCCACTGGCTATTCGTATGGCGTGGAATTTACCGATTATGTGGTCAATGGGACAGCCTCTAGCTGGGTAGATAGCTTGGGCATCGCATCGGCGGATGTTGAACTGGCATCCGCCGATTTAACCGAATTTAGCCGTAATTTAGAGGGTGTGCTGGCATTGCAATGCTGGCTAACGGGGATTTGTTAGAATTTGTAGCTATTTTTAAGAATATCCATGATATGCTGTATTCAATCATGATTAAATGAGGAAATGAACCATTATGTTAGTTGAACAATCTAAAATAAATACCAATATAGGCATGTCTGTCCAAGAATACCTCATACAAAGCAATGATAATCCTTTTGAAATTATCAACGGAGAGCGAGTTCCCAAAATGCCGAGTGGTTGGATACATAGTGAAGTTATTCGCATCATTTATCGTTTATTAGATGCGTTTGTAACCACTCATCATCTAGGTGATGTTTATCAAGAAACAACTTTCATCCTCAACGCGCAGAAAAAAAATTGGCTTAGTGGTTCGCGTATTCCTGACGTGATGTTTTATGTGGGTAGCCGTGTTCAGGAATTTATCCGAACAGTGGAAGATAAAAATTTGCCATTGGCAATTGTCCCAGATTTAGTGATTGAAGTGCTATCGCCCACTGATTTATTCAGTCAGATAGATGAAAAAGTCAGCCTTGATTTAGAAAATGGAGTACAAATTGTCTGGCTCATAGACCCTAATCGCCGTAAAGCATGGGTCTATACTCCCCACACCGAAAATTCGCAAGTTTTCGGTGCAGAAGGAGTTTTAATGGCAGAAGAATTGTTACCCAATTTCAAATTAAACTTGGCTGACTTATGGAAATAACACTTACCTCATCCTAGCCTATTTGCCGATACTGCCCCCGCATCTTCCCCATTGAGGAGCAAATTCACGGCGCGTTGTGCCGTACCACCCCCCAACGCCAAGCCATGCCCCGTAAACCCGATAGCGAATCCGACATCGGGCATATCGGGAATTGTGCCGACCAATGGCAGACCATCTTCTGTGAATCCCATAATGCCAGACCATCTGCGAGAGACGGGCGCGGTCACATCGGGGAAGCGTGTCTTGAGATAATCGTCCAAAATCGCCTGCACCGCATCGGTGATTTTATCCTCTATGGTGTCATTTTCGGCGGGTTTATTTTGCTTGCGCCCGCCACCAATCAACAACCGATTATCAAACGTGGTGCGATAATACATATAGCCATAATCGCTATAACCACACGTCATCAACGGCGCGGTGTCTAGCGGTTCTGTCACCAATACCTGTGCGCGGGTAGGAATCACTTTGCCGACAAAATACGGATGGATGCGCGGTGAATAGGCATTGGTGCAGAGCAACACTTTTTTGGCGATAAAGCGATATTTGCGCGTATACACCATCACCTTTTGCGGGGCAAGTTGTTCGATTTTATAAATCTCGTTGGTATTGATAAAATCTGCACCGCTTTGTTTGAGGATGGATTGCACCAACGCATACGGGTGAACAGCCCCATCCCACGGTTGCTCAATGGCAGAGAAATATCCCCGTTTAAGCGGGTCTTGCTCATGAAAAATCACCTCTATGCCATCGGCTTGGAGTGCCTGCGCCGATTTTTTCACATCTTCTGCCTCTGCCTCGCTTTCGGCAAGGAGCATCGAGCCACAGGTGACAATGGGAACAGCGCCATGTTTGGCAAAATCACGCCAAATTTGATGCGTATGGAGCGATAAATCCCAAACTTCTTTGGCAACGGCATGACCAAAACGGTCTATCCC
>Ga0163149_10000838_pt1 | contig 40339 bp, 27 predicted proteins | sample OliLakLV19MP5G1_FD_148604 | JGI IMG/M metagenome (GOLD analysis project Ga0163149, IMG submission 148604) | Freshwater microbial mat bacterial communities from Lake Vanda, McMurdo Dry Valleys, Antarctica - Oligotrophic Lake LV.19.MP5.G1 | ecosystem: Environmental > Aquatic > Freshwater > Lake >...
CTTTACGTTCGATGATTTGTTCATTGGTTGATCCTCTTGAATTGGGTTCTGGTGTTGCAACCGAAACCATACCAGGCTAGTCCTGGAGGGGATCACCAAACTTTTCAACTAAACTCGGGACAAGGCCTGCTTTCTGGGCTTCCTGTTTTGATCGGCGGCAACTGTCGAGAACTCTTGTCCACCAATTTTGCAGGAAAATTGTTGGTATCGTACTTGGTCCAGGCGTCCACTAGACCAGGAGTTTTGACCAGATGATCAAACACGATAACTGGTCGGTGCCCCACAGCCTCGAGAGGATAGCTGAGAGGAATGACTTGTTGCACGTTACCCTCCACCGGATCGCGAGCATATCCTCTGTCATATACACGTTTTACCGAAGTCTCCGGAGGGATGTCGGCGAGGTGAATGGCGACGTCATATCCCTGGGCGCGTGCTTGTCTGATCATGGCGTGGATACCCTCGAAGGTTCTACCAATAACTGGCTGAACAATGTTTTCGCCCGCAGCATAGGCTTGGTTGCGAACCGTTGTCGCTATCCTGTCCGAGACCGGGTGAACGATTTGCGTTCCCAATCCACCTTTGTAGCCAGGTATGTCCGGCTTGATGAGATCGGAATCAATCAATCGCGCACCATATTCTTTTTGCAAACCGTCCACAATACTCTTCGACTTTCCCGCTCCCGGCGCTCCCAGAACAATGTGCAGCGTCTTCCCTTTCTTGACCACACCGTCAGGGGGCAAAGATTCCTTGGCATGACCTTCGCCCTTCATATAAGCCTCTACGAGTGCATTGATTTCCGGCTCGGTCAGTTCAACCGGCTTCTTACCCAGTGCATCTTGCTGCGCTTTTATTTCCTTGTAACGGGCCAATTGATCGGGGTTCAAAACGTCAGATTCTTTAAGCGGTGATTTGCCACCCCTGCGTTCCAGTTCCAGGTGTTCGACCCATTTAGTTTCAGCCTTATTTATTGTGGCTAGAACATCCTTCTGGCTCAAGCTCTCCGGCGTAATATTCTGACGAACGAAGTCTTCCGGCAAAGTTAAAATGCGTCGCGCTAAATCAAGACCGTCCGGCGTGGAGGCCAGCTCGGCCATTGCCTTGTGATAGGAGGCGTCCATTTTCGAGATGCCGTAATTGACCTCTGCTGTCGCCAGAGGCAAACGCAAATTTTCAGCGCTGCCTGCCGTTCTTATCAGTTCGTTGAGTCTGGCGCTGCGAGCCTCAGCAGGTAATTTCAAAATGCGCTCGATCAGTTCCGGACCGTCGCGACGAGCTAGTTTGGTTAGACCGTCAATCTCGTCAGGTGTAAACTTGCACTCCCTCACCTTGCCGAGAAGGTCGTTATAGTTGGTTTTCTTTGCGTCTGCCAAAAGCGCTTGGAATAGATCTATTACAGGTTTTACGTCAGGAGCAGGTTTTTCTGTCTCCGGCTTGACTGGAACGCCGTCTTTTGAAGCCGGTTTCTCCAGTCCCGATTTCTTGGTCGGTGCCTTTCCATCATTTACTCCAGAAGTTGGTGTCGCCGCCGGTGCTTTGGCGGAAGGTTTTCCGGACATCGGCGCACAATTGTCAAACACGGATAGATACTCATGAAGCGGATCCTCAGGTAACAAGTCTTTCTTGATCGACTCAGCCAGTTTTTGAATCTCGTTCAGGTGACCATTAATACTATCCGTAGTTTTTGCCGATTCCAGCTTGCGGAGCTGTTCTTGCAACTGCCACAGTCTTGATTGCTCCTGGATCGTCGCAATCAAATTTTGCGCATCATCCGAAGTCTTTGCGCCTTTTCCTCGCGTTTCCAGAAGTTGCTTCAATTCTTCGGTGTACTGATGAATTCTCGCTCTGTGCTCTTCCGGACTGGAGAACTTGTAAGTATCAGGATTGAATAAACCTCGGTGAGTAGTCACCAATGGATCGACCAGCCGGCCAAGCTGTCCCGCTTGTTTTTCTCCAATCGACTCCAGATAAGCCTTGAGTTTTGGATTGGCTCTCATAAACGATTCCGGAATAATGTGCCATTTCTCCAGCCTGAAGAAGTTGCTCATCTCTTTGTGCAAGTATTCTTTAGCCTGCGCCGGCGTGACACCCATCTTATCGGCAAGGATCTTCAGTTGCTTAGAACCATCAGCGGTGGCAAGAGTGTGATCGAGGGACGTGCGTGCATCACTGTCGGTCACCACACCTTTCGAATACGGTTTCAAAACCGGCTCAAGAATGTCCACGGCAGTGTTTCTTGCGCCCAGATCGGCCGGTCGGCTGACACCGTGTTCTCCGGCGATGTCGTGACCGGCTTTCAGATCCGCTGCCCAGGTCTCCGTCAGCCGCGCCATATAGGCTGGCCGCGAATGCATGTGGGCCGCGGTTCTGTTCAAACACAAAACGGCATGGAAGCCTTCGTGTGTAGGGTCGTAGACTGTGCCATCAGTGGTCTCAAGGCGGCCTTTGCCTATGCGGATTCTGAAAGTCTCATTGGAAAATTCAGAGTACGGAAGCTCGCCGACCTTCAATGGTTCTATAGTGACCTTCGGTGCAAACTCCACCGGAATGCCGTGCACCCTGAATTTCTCGTTGACACTCTGCTGTAGCAGATCGGTTAACTTGGCGGTAGCAACTGGGTCGCTCGGATTTTTCAGATACTCTTGTCTTGCTGTTTCAAGATTGGCGTTGAAGGTTTTACTGTCGATCTTCGGCGTTGTCGTGCCGTCGGTAGCCGGTTTTCCCACAGTGTCTGTGTTTAACTTGGCACCAGCTTTGGTGCCCGGCTTCTCAAGCGCGGGTGTAGGCTTGACACCATTAGTGGTGCCCGGCTTAATTGCTGGAGAATTGTTATCTGCAGTGCCTGGTTTTTGTTCTTCCGAAACCGGAGGTTTTTGATCGGTGCCTGGTTTTTGTTCTTCTCCAGGCAGCAAAGGTCTTGGTTTAACACCTTGCGCATCAAGGCTGGCAGCCAGTTTGACAGGATCGACGAACCTTAGCTCCATCACTTTTCCACCGACTTCAAACTTTACGGTGTCGCCTTCGATAGCCATCTTCGGCATTGGTTTGCCGGATTTGGCGTATTCATTTTTCATGGCGTCGATAAAAGCGGTTTTGTCGTACGGGATTTCGACCGCGCCGTTTCTCGTAAGCTTAGGCTGCATGAGATGCGAGCCCACCCGGTGAAACAGCACGGTCAGGCAGATCGACGCGGCATGTCCAGCAAATTCGACTAATTCGCGATTGTCTTTGATCCCTTTCAATTCGTCTTGAATAATGGTGTCAGCGGTCGCTCCAACAACTCCGAGCGGCAGCGTCTCAAAGAACATCTTTGTAAAACGACCTCCATAGGTTGATGCCGCTAAATTTTTTGCAGCGACTTTTTCCAGGCCTTCAACCATAACCTTGGCGTCTACTGCCAATTCTCTTGCTGCCAGTTTGGATACCGGGTTTAAAAGTCCCTTCGCTGCCACACTGAGCAACTTTCCAAATCCCGCACCGATTAAATTGAGAGCCGTGTCCTTTCCTATCTGAATCAGTGCAGCTTCAAAGGCTTCGTTCATTGTTGGCGGAGCCTTGAATTTGCCAGTGTGAGGATCGTATCGAAGATTTTGCTGAATGTATTTGTCACCGGTCGCCAGCTCAAGGACGCCTCTCCAGAAGTCGGAACCGTTTTGAGAACCTCCGAGTTGGTAAACGCCTTCTTTATAGGCTTCAATTGCCCCATAACTGACCGTCGCAACAATTGCAGCAACCGCGATTGCCGCAAGAACGCCACTTGAACCACCAGAGAACGGTATGGCCAGCACGCCCGCCACTGCGATGGTTGACCATATAAGAATCGGTCCGTTGTCCTTCATCCACTTCAGGAAAGAGTCGCTATTGAAATCGGGAGAGTTAATCAGATCACACATCGCCCGGGTGGTGTCGTAGCGCTCATCATTTTTTCCGCCATTGGTGCCGGGGATCATCTTGAGCATCTCTTCGAGTTGCTTGACTCTGGCATCAAGACCTCGTTTAGCATCGGCATCGCTGGCTTTGGTTGAGGCATCCTTAAACTGTTCGATCAGGTGTTTGATCTCACCTTGATGCTTCCCTAAATCTCGAAGCGCGCCGTCCATATCTTTGGACAATTGGCGCGCCAATTTGACGAAATCCTCGCCTTTGTATCCGCCCATTCCCATGTTGAAGAGCATTTCCATGTTCTGGTTTACGCCAATCAGTTTGCCGTAAGATTCCATCGACTTGAGGTACTCAGGACTGCTGTCGATTGCTTTGAACGATTCGTTGAGCGCCAGCTCATGCGCCTTGCCGCTGAGGAAGTGATATCGATCCGACGTCTTCAAATCGGGTTGTTTCAGATCAGGGCGTTGAAGGAAAGCGAGCGCATCGCTGGCGCCTAAGAATTCCGTACCGAATATTGGTGCCGCTTTCAAATCAGTCGCGTGGTTGCGTCTCAGACGTTCCCAGATCTCGCCGGGCTTGGTAGGCAAGCCGGTGACATCACTTATTTTGGTGCCTCTAAGTCCATCGTAGATGAACGGTGCCGAAGTTTTTAACGTCGGAGAGCCCATCCTGCCTGCGATAGTCAGCGCCAGTTCATCGCTTCGGATGATTGAACCAGTCGTCAACAAATGGGCATACTCGCCAACTTTTTTCGCCGTGTCGAGTTGCATCAGGCCGCTTACTAGTGCCGACGTTTTCAAAGTAGAAGTAGCAGCCGCTGTTTGTGCGCCTTTCCATTGATCGAGGGCACCTTTTTGCTTTTCTGCAAACTTGTCTTCGTTACCATCAGGACCGAATCGTCGCGCCAAGTAACCGACGCCGCCTGCCGCCAACCACCAGTATGAAGTCTGATGTCCGTCGCGCGTGACCTGTTGCAGGTTCTCCACCGACTGCCTTAGTTGTCCACCCTGGAAGCCACCACTAATGGTGCCATCACGCTTCCACGGTTCGAAGATCGCATCGTGGAGTGCGAACCGGTTGATCGGGTGGCCGCTTGCAGCGGACTCTTCCTCGAGCAGTTTATACTGGAAATCTTCCAGCGTTTGAAGAAGTTTCGGAACCTTGTCGCCTAGCAAAACAGCAAACTCGCTATTGTCCGTAATCGGACCGTCAGCCATCCGCTGGATCAGTGCTTTTACGTCAACGCCACCAAAGAGATTCAACTCTTTAGGCATCGCATTTAGTATCAGTGCATTCTCAATAACTTTCGAATACGCGGCTCGATCGCCTCCGAAATTGCGAAGTCCCTGTTCAACGTCCCAGATCGTATGCTCGTCCAATGGCAGGCCAAGCCTTGATACGACAAGAGCCATGGGAGGCTCTATTCCGATGTTACCAACCAGAGCAATGACTCGATCAAGCTGTTTCAAATCGCCGACGCGTCCATGGACATAATCGCTCAAACCCTTTCGAAGTTCGGTGTCGAGCTGAGGACTCTTCCATTCGCGGGTTTCAATCTCTTTTAACGCCTGGTCTTTGGCAGGTTGGCTGACCCTGGTGTCACCAATCATGCCCAACAGAAATTTCATGGAAGCCATTTCCGTTGCTTCCGGTTTGTCATGCGGCAATAGTCTCATGACTGTAGAAACGTCGTCAGGCGTGAAGATTTTGCCGACATTCGCAAGGCAGGCAAGAGCGTCGACAGCATTCAATGACAATTCGCCAAACAAGCGTGACTTGAGGTTGGTCTCCAGTTCTTTAGGCAGTTTCCAGTCTTTTTCGCCGAGAGCTTTCGCTAGTTCGGGCGCAGGACGCAGAAGCTCGATATCGTCTTGAGTGAAATGGCTCGCGGATGCGACAAACCCACGCAACACGTGTTCGTATCTATTCTTTTGCTCCGGGTTGTTCCTTTCTTTGCGATTGTCGTTGAAGAACTCCATTTCGCTGCGCAAAAGCGCTTTTACGTCCCCAAACAACTTGTCCGGGAGGCTTGCCTTGTCAGCCTTTCCGAGCACATCACCAAGAATTTCTACGAGCTCCGGATTGCCTCTAGACGTTTTTTTTCAAAACGTCAGTTTGCTTGACGTCCTGCTCATAGGCGTCCATAAGTGCTTCCAGCGCTGGTTGCTGGCAGCGCTTGTCTGTGGCGATTTTGGCAAACGTCTCTCTTGCGGTTTTGAGAAGATCGGGCTTATCGGTTCGGCCAGTAAGAACGCCAGCTAGAATCTGCATGCCGACCTTATCTCCGGCTTCCGCCCATCTTACGAAGGCCGGCATATGTTTGGCGAATTCCGGTTGGTTTACGCCGTGCAGAATTGTGCGAGCCAACCGTTCGCCACCGGAAGCGCTGATATTAAGTGAGTCGAAGACACCGGCAAGCACAGCGTCGCCATTTCTGCCATTGATGCCCTTCTTAAGCAGATTTTCGAGATCGTTGGTCACGATCAATCGATCGGACCAATGATCCATAGCCAGGCTGAATGCAAGCGCATCTCCTCGACCGAATTGATCTGCCTTGCCATCAGAGGCGGTGGTCAACGCCTTAACTACAGCAGCAGCATAGTCATATGAATCAGACTTCACAGACTTCGGTAGGTCCGCATGAAGAGCCTTTGGACCGTCTTGCGAATTAAATTCTGCGTTCCAATACCCGCGCGCCTGGGGGCTGATGTCGTCGATCAGGATGGCTAAAAGAGCCTTGCGGGCGTGATCGTTGCCATTTTTCGCCAGGTCTCCCAGTTGTTTGATATTGTCAATGCGCGATTCTTTAGTGGCGCCGCTTCCCACTTTCAGAGGGATGACCAGCTTCGTCGCTTGACACCAATCGAGCCAGGTGTCGGCACCATTGTTGCCGCTTTCGCGCTCGACTTTCAGCGATGCTTCCAGCGCCTCCAGATCTTTTAGAGTTGGTGGCTTATCTCCCTTGAAATCAGACGTGAGGTTTTCAATTCGCATCGGATTGAGTTCGTCGTCGACAAACTTGGTCGATGCTTTCAGTTGCTTCAACGCATCGTTTCCAGCGTCGCCACCGGCTTGCAACGTTTTGATCAAATCGTCGATGTGATCTCGTTGTGGCTCGGTGAGCAGTTTATCCAACAACTCCTTCGCATGGGGATTGCCCGCAGTGCGGCTAGCTTTAAGTGCCACCAAATACTCGGCTGCGATCTTCGGATCGTCTGTGTCTTTCAATCCTAAAACTTTGTTGAGTTGTTCCAGGCGATACGCATCAGGACCGCTCATGGCGCCAACTGTCAGACGCGATTGCTCAGCTTTCAGTCGCAACTCTTGAATTACTTTGTCGCGTTCTTCCTGCGTGCTTCCGCGCTTCAGGAAATCGCGCTCCAGTCGCCGCAGCTCCTCTTCCTCTTTTCGAATATCGGCGTTTGAGCTTTCGATGGCACGATCGAGTTCTTTCTGCTCCGGAACACCAGCCTTCAACAAGTCGAGCGGGCTGTGCTTCGACTTCTTGAGCGCTTCGAGCTCGGCGAATAGCTCCTGCATTTGCCCCGTTTCCATCGACTTCTTCAGCTGTGCAAGAAGAGAGTCCGGCTTGCCTTCTTGAAGCAGCTTTTTGACCGATTCGACATCAAGTTTCTCAACCTTGGCAAATTGTTCGCCAGTTTTCGGATCTTCCTTGAGCTGAGCCAGCAAATCGGCGAAGTAGTCTTTCGCCAACGCCGGAGAGGTCGTCTCTAGCCGTTGCAGCGCGGCTTGAATTGCCTTGGCATCTGGCTTTTCAGCGATCAACTGTTTTTTCAAGTTTAACGTACTGCCAAAGTCACCCAGGCGCGAAGACCATTCCAGCAGTTTTGAGTCAGGGTTATCGCTGGCGGATTTTTGAAATGCATCGATCGCTTGCTGTCGTCTCTTGTCGTCAGGTGCAGTTAGAACGGCAGCTAAGTCACCGGCTGATTGCTGGAAGCTTTGCTTGAGCCGTTCTTCGGATTGACGCCGGTACTCATTAAATTGATCTCTGCCAATCAAGCCCGGTTGCTGCTCCGTCTTGACTTTCAGATAATCGTCGATTGCCTTGTGCACGTCCTGGTAGTCGCTTCCCGGCTTGATAGAGCGCATTTTGGCAAGCTCACGCATCGCATCTTTTTGCTTTTCCTTATCGCCTGACTCGATTGCTTTTTCGAGTTCGAGGACGGCCTTCACCACTGAAACGCGATGAAATGCTGCCGGCGCAACGCTGGAGGTGTCGGGTATCCATTCCGGTCTTCCGGCTTCTGTTCTTAAATCAAGGAATGCCTGATCGTTACCCTTCAGGAACTCGGATACCATCCCAGCGACTTTAGAGTGGAAACCCAATTCTTTGTAATTCTTGCCGTCTTCGGGGATGTCCGTCGCTCCGGCAAGCAGCGAACTGAGATCACCAAAAACTGCCGTTGCGGCCTTTTCACGCGTGTCAATCTTCTCTTTGACAGGCTTCTTATCCTGATCCGGTAGTTCGGCGCTGACAAAAACTTCCGGTTGAACAGCGTCCTCTGGATCATCCGAGTCGGTCCTTTCTGTGCCGCTATCGTCCTTCTCCAAATCTTCCGGATTTGGGACGTTCCTATTCTTGAATGAAATGGGCTCATATTTTTCGGTATCGCCCTCAAGGTCAACCACTGCGGCTGAACTGACAGGAGCATCCACGGCAGCCGGGCTCCGCCAGTAAAGGTCGCCACCATCGGCGATGGCATTCGAGATTGCCAACGCAGCACGATTTCCGTTTTTCGAAAACTGCTTGATCTCATCGAGCTGCTTAGAGACTGTGTTCCAAGATCGGCCATCGCGCGCGGACGCCTCAACTCCTTTCAAGACAATCGGAACAAACGCATCGGCCAAACCGAGTTGATTTATCGTCGGCAAAACTCCTAAGCCGACCATCTCGACAGCTGCCTTCATGGTCTGGTGTCGATTAGGTCCGCTCATACTTTTTTCTAAAATGGACGCTAGCTGCTGAGAAACAGGCATAGTGCCTTTTGCTTTTCCAGATCTGTCGTCGTACAGAGCAAAAGCCATTCCTCTGGTGGCGAGTGTTAGTTGCTCAGGAGTCAGGAGGCCCTTCTCGAATGATGAGCTCAGATCCGCGGCAGCGGCGCGTACCACTTCGATTCGCTCTGCGGGGGGTAGAGTGCCGGAACCAAGGAGTACTCCGGTTGGGCCGCCCTCCTGGTTAAAACGGGCATACTGAACCAGCCCTAAATTCTCAGGACTTCTGCTCGCGAAACCATCGAGATTATTCTTCGCTTCATTAGATTGCAATTCCAACTTGGCAAGTTTCTTAACCGCATCGAGTTCCTTATGACGATCCCCAGTTCTACTCGCTTCAGTTAGAACTTCCAGTGTGTCGGCCAAACGCTGCGGCACCTCATTTGGTGGCGTCAGGATTTTCGCTTCGTAGCTCGGACCATTTGCCTGCAGTCGTTCTACGAGCGAAGCCGTGCCATCAGCCCTGGGCGGATGGAAGTCCAATTGCCTGCGACCATCTTGGAAATATGTGACGGCCGCCTTACCATCGGCGGTATCGAATTCACGCTTGAACTGCCGACCTTCCTCATCGAATAGACCGAATTGAGTGATTTGAATGCCGTCACTTTGAACGATTGTTTTGTCACCGTTTGCCAAAATCGTGGTGGCATTTCCTTTGGCATCAGTGAAAGAGAACACTGGTGGAATCTCAAATTGGCGTCTTTCAGCCGGACTGAGTGAGACGGCCCCCGCTCAGTCTGAATCGTGGTAGCGCCGTCAGGATTTTCTGCAGAGGCTGCTGTGACCGTGATCGACTGAATCTTTTCGCCCTTGTATCTCGGTGCCTCGTCAGGAGATTTTGAGAAGTCAGTCTTCACGCCAAATTCACCGCGAACCTGGGTCGCGTGCGGAAAAACAAATGCGGCTGAAGTACCCAAATACCCATCCGTAACCGGCTTTACCGTGACGCCAAGGCTGTCGAAGTCAGGAGCACCGATTGACTGCAGGCGGACTTTCAATTCGACTTGCGTTTCAGTACCCTGGAAAAGAGTGGCAAATTCGCCGTTCCGAACCGGGTCCGGTGCCTCCACGCTGGGCTTGGCTTGCTCGACACTGACGGTGAGCGGTGCAACGGGACTGGCTTGGACCTCAGGTACGAGGATAGCCGTCAAGTCCTTTTCGGTATCAGCCTCTAACTTCATCGACGCCGAAGTCTTCGGATCGTACGATTCTGTTTCCGGCTCACGAACCGTGGTCGCGTCCTTCGGTCGCGGAAGCTGCGGTTCGGACATATCACCCCCTCTTTCGATCATCGTGGCTCAAATAGTTGTACCCGATTGCTTCCTATGATTGGACAACCTTTGGAATCCTGCACGGATTCATACACCAGCGACTGTGTATTTCGGTGGAATGCCGTCTTTTCGAACTTCAGCCGGTCATGGGGATTGGGGCTGTTGGTCGTCACGAACAAAGCCTCTACGGTTAGCGCCGATTCAGGGTTTATTGCCTGGTTTCTAATACTAATTGCTATAGTTAAACTCACCCAAAATTACAAACTGAAGAAAGCTAAAAATGTGAGCAGTGAGTAAAGTCTCGTCCGCAAATCATCGGGTAGGTCTAGTTCGAGAAGGGCCTCATTGGATTTAATGTTGAACATTGTCAGTCCGTTGACCTGAGCCGGGCAATCAAGAACACGCATAGTCTCAGGAGCCTAGCGTGTTCGGGTTTCGGTTTCCACAATCCGAATGACGGATTGCGAACCATTGGTTGTCGTTTTCGTTCATTTTGTCCGCCTGGCTTAATACCGCCCGCGATGGCAGCAAATCCAGGTATCTTGGAGAAAGATTACGCAAACCATATCGCCCGCAGCTGATCTCAGAACGGTGCCTGAGATCATGGCTGCGAGCGACACGGGTTTGTACCGTTGGACAGAACACTACTGCTTCGGGTTAACGTAATCCTTGAGCGCACTTCCACGCGACGCGTTGTCGACGTTGATGGCGCCCTTGCCTTCGGTTGCGTCGGCGATGTTGACGGTGCGGAAGTCGATGCTGAATCTGGTCAGACCGGACGAGTTCTTCGTGGTCTGATGCAGATGCGCTGCCGAGAAAAGAATGATGTCACCCGCGTTGCAGGCGAAAGGCACTCCTTCAACAGCATCGTAGCTCGACTGGTCGGCAGTCGGATAGACCGCTTTCTTACCGCTTGTGCTCTGCCATCCGACGGTTTTGATCCACTCCTCGTAGTCGAAGTCAGCGCTGTTATTCACAACGGCTTTATCGAAAAGACTGTGGTAGAAGGCGAAACTGTCGGCTTCCGTGACATCGTGCAGCGGAATCCACCAGTTGACTTGAGCTTGAGGGTTGGCGTACCAGGTGTCGCGGTGGGCCGTGTAGGCTGGAGCGGCAAGCGGGTTTTCATGCCCCAAGTGAGTCACAGCTCGTAAGCGCAGAGGGTCGACAGCATTCTCAGCAACTGCAAAGCCTTGCTCCTCGAGCACGGCGATCAGCCGTTCTTGAATAGCAGCGTCTGTCAGAAGCGACGCACGCAGCTTGCCGATGCGTTTGAACAGTTCGTCACCTGGGATGGTGAATTGCAGCTTGCGATGCGGGGTTTCACTGGTGAACTCGCCGTCGAGCGATCCCAGCACGCTTGCCACAAGTAACTTCGAAGCCGGAGTGGCAGGCACACGAAACACCTTACCAGCGTAGATGCCGGCTCGGAGTTCCGCATTGGTTTGCCCGTTGGATACTTCAATCACAACGGCCTCCTTCCTACGCACACGCAGCGTCCGCTCTTGTCGGTGCGCTCTTCGCCCTTCAGTCCACCGAACAACTCCACTTCGGTGAAGCCGGCGCGTTGAAACAGAATGACGAGTTCTGCCGGTTGATACAGGCGCAACGTGCTCTGATTCGAGACGGTGCGACCATCGGGCAGCGTCCAATCCCAACTCTGATGCATCACACCGTTGTCGATTCGGCATTGGCGAGCGATGACGATTTCGCCCTCTTCCGTCGTCAGCCGGTGTTCCATGCGCTCCTTGAAGTTGGCGAGGATCATCGGCACGTTCGGGAAGTCGAGCGCAAACCATGCACCCGGCTTGAGCGACTCGAAGGCGCGCTCAATCATCTTGACGTTTTCGTCGTCATCGGCGCTGTAGCCGAAGCTGGTGTACCAGTTGAACGCCCCGTCGCAAGCTCCGTCTGGAACAAACTGAAAGGCGTCGCCGACGAAAAACTCGACTGCATGGACACCATCTGCGGTATCGGACTTGGCGCGAGCGATGAAGCTCTCGCACAGGTCAACACCGACGACATCGTATCCACGCTCGGCAAGCGGAATGCTCAAGCTGCCCATGCCGCAACACTGATCGAACAATCGCGCGCCCGGTTGGACGTGCAGCCGCTCAGCCAGAAATCGCAGCGTTAACTCCAGTTCCGCCGCGTCATGGCGTTCCAGGTATAAGTGAAACGGAACATCCTCGTAAAAGGAGTTCCACCATTGGCCTTTCGGCTTTGTCATAGTAAATCTCCGGTTTGGTGAAAGTGTGAGCAGGAAGCCGGCAAGATTGCCAGCTCCCTGCTCGTGAATAACACTCCCGGGATCAGCCACCGGCGAGCATTTGCTCGACAGCTGCCACGGCCAGTTTGAACCGTTCGTCCCAGTTGCCTCGAATCTGCGAGAACACACGATGGCGCCCTTCCAACTCCAGCACGCAGCGATCGAAGAACGCCGGGCTTTCCTTGGGGATGTAGCGGTGAACATCGTCCACCCAGGGCACATCGTAATGCGTGAGCAGATAGAGGTCGTAATGACGCTTGTCGGCCTCGTTGCGGAGCCAGTCGGGAACAGCTCCAACCAGCCTGCCGCTCCAGATGATGCTGGTGACGAGATCCGAATCGCAGAACAGCAAACGGTTGGCATCGCGGGCGGTGGCATCCTCCAGCGCGCATTGACCGCGAGCGATTGCCAGCATGTCGTCGTCGTCAATCTCCTTGCCGGTCGACTCGATGTACGTTTTGGCGTACTCCGGGACGTAGACAGTGCCGAAATGTTCGGCTAGCTGTTTGGCAAGCGTGCTCTTCCCGGTGGATTCCGGACCGAACACGCACACTCGTTTGACGAAGTGCGGACGGACGATGCGAGGCAGCGCCTCCCAGTGCTTGAGCGGGTCGGTGCGCAACTGCTTCTCGGTTGCCACATGTCCGAATTGAGCGGGGTCGCACGGAATGTAGGCGGCGCCGAGCCGGGCGGCAAGCAGTTTTCCTCGCTCCTCGAGGGAGAAGACAAAACCGTTGGTCTTCGGAACCAGACGCCGCAAGCCCTTGACTAGCCCGTCCGAGAAGTCCTTGCCGTCGGACTTGTGCCATTCGGCGCTCTTGATGCGCTTGACGGTAACGCCGGGAAACAGCTCGGTGAGCCAGCGCACACGCAGCTCGGCCTTGACGGCGTCGGCTGCGTGCTCATCGACTACGATGGTGAGTTCGTCGACGTAATGGCGAGCGAACTCAATCATGTGAACATGGGCGTTGGTCAGAGGGCAGAAGTCCCCCAACACAACCCCCTTTCGAATCGTCTTGTTGATTCGTTTCATAATTGGTCCTCCCGCAATTACTTGCGCTTTTTCTTAGGGGAAGCGGAGCCGTAAAGCCCCTTCTTGTTGATCAGCTGCTGCACGTCACCTGGCGTGCAGTACAACGTCGGATTGCCGGCACCGATCAGCGTGCGAATGTCGCCGCTCGAGACCGGGATGCTGGGCGCGTAGACGACCTGGATGTCGGCATTGGGCACGCGCGCCGCCCACTTCTTCGCCTGCTCGATCTCGTTCCAGCCATTGGGCATGGCGATGAACTTGCACTGCTTGAACAGTTCCTCAGCTCCCATCCACTTCGTGAGCGTGAAAGGATGCTTCGGATCGAGGTAAGCGGACGAGACGATGACGAACAGTTCAACGTCCTTGCCGAAGCGTCGCCGAGCTTCCTGAACCGTTTGCAGCGTGTAGGAGACCTTTCCGCTGTCGACGTCTGTACGCCAGGCGTCGAAGTAGGGGTTGCCCGCAGTCGCCGCCACCACCATGTCATGGCGATCTTCGGCGGTATCACGGATGGTGCGGTTGTTGGGCGGGTTGGCGCTGGTGACGAACGCCACACGGTCGAGATTGAGCTCTTGCCGAGCCCATTCGCCGCACAGCAAGTCGCCGTAGCCGATCGGGTCGAACTGACCGGGGTAGATGCCGACCCGCTTCACGTCCGCAAGAGCGGGCGCTTCGGGGCGATACGGCTGCTGTCCGGGCTTCATGTAGTGACCCTTCTTGGCGATGATCTGCTGCACGTCCCAGGTCGTGCTGTACCAGATCGAACGCCCCTGAGCCACCCACTGCCGAATCATCGTGCTGGAGAGCGGCGGGCTGGGCGCGAACAGCGGCTTGATCTTGACCTGCGGAATGAGCTTGGACCACACCTCAATCTGCTCAACCGTGATGCCTTCCCGGGGGAAGACGAGGAAGCTGAGGTTCTTGATGGCGAAGAGCTGCTCGGCGCCGATCCACTTGGGCAGGAAGTACTTGTGGTCGGGGTTGAGGTACTCGGCGCTGATCATGACGAACAGGTCGATGTCATCGCCGTACTCGTCGATCACGCCCTGCACGGTGTTGACCATGTAAGACGTGCCCTGCTGACGAATGTCGCTGCGCGATGCTTCGAAAAACGGATTGTTGGCTGTGGCGGCGACGACCATGTCGTGACGGTCGTTAGCCGGCAAGGCATCGGGCTTGTCGTTGGGCGACTCGCCACAGGTCACGAAGAGCACCTTGTCGAGCTTTTCGGTCCAACGCGTCCACTGCGCACACAGCAAGTGTCCGTAGTGAATCGGGTCGAACTGTCCGCCATAGATGCCGAAACGAGGACGACGGGTCAAGGGCTTGCCGTAAAGGGTCATGCCGAGATGCCGCCTGAGGTTCTGAATTTTACCCATGATTAGTTTCTCCTTTGCGGGCAGCGCTGCTGCCTTGGTTAGAAGCTGAGCGCACCCAAGTTAAGGGCTGCTAAAAACAGTCGAAACCGACGCTTGGTGCAGTTTCGCAACTCGGTCACTTCTCCAAGCAAAAGGCGTGCGTCGTCGCTCATCAGGGATGTGGCGAAGATACAGGTGCTAAGGCGCTGGATAGGTTATGACGTCTGTCGAGTTGAGGATTTGGTTTACGTGTAATAACTAATAGGTTGTCAGTGGATCGTTCAAGCCTGAAGGGTTATAAGTTCTAAAAGTTCATAGCCATAGCTCAAAACTTTGGTGTCGTAGCTCGCGCAAGCGGGCTTGCGCTGCGGCGCTCAACAATATCAAGTGAACCGCATTTCAGCTTAAGCGCTGATCAGCAACCGCCAAAGTTCTCGACACAGCACGTTTAGTCAGCGCACAAAACTGACGCACATTGATATTAAACAATTGAGAAAGAAATTTGATTGCTGTCAGTTCTAGAGTTTAGAGAGCAGAACGACAACCGTACGTGCAAGGAACACACGTGAGCGCGACGACGACGGTGATTGCAAAACTGCGTTGAGCGCATGGCATTGATCGTTCCTGGACGGACTGCATTATGCGAAAAAACACCGTTGGGTGCTTTAATCAACTTCGTCCATACACCGACTGCGTGGCAAAAGACGCCACTCATTGCGTGTACACACAAAGTCCTGCAAAGGCTGCTTTACTGCGACGAACAGGTTTAGGTGCGAACGTTTTGCCGTGGAGTCGTTTCGCCTGCAGTCGCGACTTCGCGTCCGACTACTTTTGCTATGTCGGCGAGTGACTGCACAAGCTCCTTCATCTCGCTAAGAGACAAGGCTTGCTGCGCGTCGGAAATCGATTTGAGCGGTTGCGGATGACATTCGATCATCACGCCATCGGCACCACAGGCCACTGCAGCGCGAGCCAGATCAGCGACCAGGTCGCTGCGACCGGCAGCATGACTGGGGTCCACGATGATCGGCAGATGTGTCATTTTCTTCAGCGTCACCACCGCACCAAGATCCAAAACATTTCTTGTGTTTGAATCAAAACTGCGAATGCCGCGCTCGCATAAAATTACGTTCGGGTTGCCACCAGATATGATGTACTCGGCCGCCATGAGAAACTCTTCTATAGTGGCTGCCAAACCGCGTTTCAGCAAGATTGGTTTCTGCAACTTACCGACCGCTTTAAGCAGTTCGAAATTTTGCATGTTTCTGCTGCCGACTTGAAGAACATCAAAATTATCCACAGCGATCGACAACTGTTCCGCCGACATTACTTCGGAAACTACCGGCAGGCCATGCCGTTTGCCAGCGTCACAAAGAATAGAAACTCCATCGTTTCCCAAACCTTGAAACGAATAAGGCGAAGTGCGTGGTTTAAAAACTCCGCCTCGCAACGCTTGCACAGGAGTCCTGGAAAGAACCGCACCGCACTCTTCCATCTGTTCGGCACTTTCCACTGCGCAAGGTCCGCCGATTAAAAGCAATTGCTTGCCACCGCATACGACACCAGGCGCGATGCAAATTTCCGTACGATGATCGGGGCTGCGTTTTTCCGTTAAAAGGACATCCATAACAAATCTCTTGATCTACAGTCGTCAAGTATACGATCGACCGGCAGTCAACCTCGCAAATCTGAACTTACGTGACATAAGCACTCATTAATATCGGAAATAAACGGATGATCCTGAAGGCCCCAAACCGCGAAATGATCGGTAGACCGATCGACGAACCGCTTGCGCAAGACCACTGCAATAGCGCAGCAGGTCCGTTTCGGATTTCACCAGGTGATATCAAGACACCACCAAAGGCCGATGGCGACTAGTTTGTGAGAGTGCACAACCGCAAGGCCGCTCCGTGTCTTTGAATCCCGGAGCCAGCCCGTAAGGTCGACCACGAAATTCGCTGCTGATTTGATACGTTTAAAAAAGATTGATCTAATTTGGTTTAAAAGATAATGCTATGGGCACGCAAATCTTGCGCCTGGTAGTCATTCTGAAGAAGGAATGCTGGAGACGCAGACGGAACAACGATTACTATTTCTATAGCTGACCAGACAAGTATGCCACCGCCGATGGTTTCACTGCATTTACGTGTCCAATTTGATGAAAGCGACAATTCAAAAGAATTGGCGAGCGATCTGAGCGGCATTGGTCTAATCGAGTTATGCCATACTGTGAATATGCTGCTTATTCGGCAGCAGGAAATTTTGACACCCGGGAAGTGTTCGGTTTGCATAAAAATGCGAATAGGGAAGCCCGTTTTGTGCTCGTCGCTATACGCATATGCCTGAGCGTGAATCAGCGTTGATGATCAAATCAAACAAAGGCAAGGTCCGTCTGCGCTCAATTTTGTCAATCCTTATGAAGGCTTGACCTACAGGCTCGATGTGATTGTCGATCGCCCTGACTACTAGCCGAACCTACCTATCAGGTTCAGGCTGCCTGTCTGTGGTTCTAACATCACCACAACACCCAAATGTTCCAACTCTCTAATAGGTGAAAATATGGCCAATTTTTATGGCTACGCGAAAGCTGTGTACGGCTTCAGTCAAAGACCAATCAATCTGGTTATTGCTCTGGCGTGCAGCATCCCGTTGACCTCGACTATGGCCATGGCAGAACCTTCCATGTCCCAATGGGGGATGTCGTCAAATGTCCGGCGCATGAATCGAATATCGTACCCCGGCGTTAATGTCGCTTCGCAGAGGGAGGCAGCCAAGCAAGAACGACATGAAGCCAAAAGCTGGAATGTGTCCCGACGTGACGTGTTAAACGCAAATGTCATACAAAATGTCGCAAGTCAGGCAAGAGCAGAACGATCGTTTAAAACACTCATGAACCGAAACGGTGTTGCCGTGCGGGACACGACACGAACTCTTCGGGACGGAGTCAATATAAATTTGCGATCCGGGCAGTTGAATTTTCTGGCAGGGAATCTAGCCAATTTCACCAACCTCACAATTGATGTAGGCGGACGAAAAGAAACTGTCTCTCTGAATACGAGACTGACTGCGGCCGAAGCAATCGCAGTCCAACAGATTTTGACAGATGGCATCCAAACTATAGTAATCGGATCCAATGGTTCTGCTACCGGTGGTAGTGTCACATTGACCAGTGATATGATCAGTTCTTTAAACAGCGCCAGTGGTTCCAGCTCCTTAAAATCGTTGACAGTCGCTAGCGGCGTACAGTTAATACACAACGTCACTTCGTTGGACCTGTCTGGTCGTTTCACTAATCATGGGACCGTACTGACTGCAGCCGACACGATCAACAGCACCGACACGATCTCCGCTAATCGCATTCACAACGCTCGTGGTGGCACGATCGACTCCTACAGCGGAGGCGATCTATTTGCAGCTGATCTAATTCTCAATGCAACACACTCGGTGACTAATTTTGGCAGTATCGGTAACGCCAACAACCTGACTATTAATGCTCCGGTCATCTTCAATGCCGCCGAGCGGACAGGCCCGGCACCGTCCATAGTGGCAGGTGGCAATCTCAATCTAAACACGAATAATCTTATCAACACCGGACTAATCGCCTCTACTATGGGCAACATCGCAGTGGCAAGCACCAACGCGTTGAGCTTCACAGGCACAGATGGTGCCATGTATGCCAATAAGGGCAATATCAACTTCAAGAGCAACAATCTCGATCTCGATGTGGTCGGTGGAGACTTCTTCTCAAAGCAACTCAACCTGGATGCCGGCACGGGCAAAACCAACAGCAGCGTGGGACATGTAACGGGTATGGTCAGCACCTCAGGCTGCAATTCGCACTTCTATGCTGACACTGATTTACTGGTTCTGGGTGATAACCTAATTACCGGCGACCCAACATACGTCAACACTGGTGGAAGTATTGCCCTGGTAGGAACCATGACTGCTGGAGCCGATACTGCTCTTTCAATTATCGCCAGCCAAAACATCACTGCCGTAGGAAACACACAAATCACAGCACCAGGTGCTGACGTGACGCTTGTGGCCGGGGCGACTATAAGCCCGAACTCGACTGCGCAGTTCCCGCTTGCTGCCGGTGGCAAAGTCTCAGTGAGCTTTACAGCATCATCTACTGGCGGTAATGTCGATTTGATGACCGGCAATACTTCCGCCAGCCCCGTCATAAATACAGTCGCTACTGCGGCTAACGGTGATGGCGGGCATGTTTCCGTGATCGCCTTCGCTAAAGGTGGCACCGGAGGCAGTGTCAGTGTTGGCTCGATTTCAACCAACGGTTTAGGCACCGGAGATAACGGTAGCGTCACTATAATCGCCGGTGGCACTAATTCTCCGGCGATCAACGCAACGAATATAAGTACCTCGAGCGGCATCGTCGGAGTCGGATCCGGTGACCTCGGCAACGTCACATTGACCAATGCAAATCCGATTGGCACAGTAGTCTTCAGCAGTACGGGTATCGCAAAAAAAGCTTTCAAGTCCGCTCCTTTAACAGCTAATGGCGGAGGCATCACAACCGACTCTGTCACTACAGGCGGTGGCGACTTCACGGCAGCTGCCGACGGTCTTATCACTGTCGGCGCAAGCGGTGGAACACTTTCTACCGATGGGCTCGCCCCGGGACAAGACGGGGGAACGGTCACAATTAACGGCAGTTCCATAACAATTGGACCGGCTGGAGCGATTAGCTCGAATGGTGCTGGTGGTTCCACGGGAATGGCAGGCGTACCAGGCAAGTCCGGTAAATCAGGCGGTGACGCAGGCAACGGCGGCGACATAATACTCACCGCCACTGGCGCTTTCACGGCTCCGACCGGGACGGCGGTGCGCGCTAATGGTGGCGCAGGTGGTGGCGGAGGACTCGGTGGCGCCGCGGTAGTCGCCGGAAAATCTGGTGGCGCTGGTGGTTCTGGTGGTGACGCCGGCGTCGGCGGCTCCATAACAATTAACGCGGCTTCGATGGATATCACAGGTCAGATTCAAGCTCAGGGTGGCGCTGGTGGCACAGGCAATAGCGGCGGAGCAGGAGCCGGAGGGGCAAAGAAAGGCGGCGACGGTGGTGACGGCGGCGAAGGAGCCGACGGCGGCCAAGGTGGTGTCATATTGCTGAGCGGAGCTGGCGGTGACATAGTCACCAAGCTCGGATCTGACATCAGCGTAATCGGCGGTCTCGATGGTACTTCCGGAGCGGGCGCATCCGGCGGCGGAGCCGGAATCGTACAGGCTGGCGGCGACGGCGGCGGAGTAGGAGCGACAGGAAGCGGTGGCGACGGCGGCTCGATCACAGCGACCAATACGGGTTCCGGAAAAATCTCAATAGCCGGCTCACTGACAGCTGATGGAGCGGCTGGCGCAGCCAATGTTCTCAGTCCTGGAGCGGCGGGAATTGGTTCAACCAGCACTGGTTTACTCGGAGAGGTTGATGACACAGGCAATGGTGGCTCCGGGGGCTCGATATCTGCCTCCAACGTATCCGGGCTAATCACACTTGGTGGCTCTACATCAGCTACCGGAGGAGCCGGAGGCACACAAAGCGCCAACGGAGGCACTATCGGCAATACCGGAAACGGTGGTGAAGGCGGGCTCGTTACTGCGTTCAATACCACCGGTGGAGTCACTGTCTCGGGCAGCGGCATCCAGGCATCAGGCGGAGTCGGTGGCATTAACAACGGCACAGCCGGCAACGGAGCGGACAGCGCCAAAGGTGGCAGCATTGGTTCATCCGGGTTTGGCGGCAGTGGCGGCATTATCAATATCGGCAAGTCAAAAACGCAATCCGGAAACATTGCGGTAAGCGGCTCAATGACAGCTGCCGGTGGTGCCGGCGGTGTTAATAACGGCACTGCTGGAATTGGCGGTGCTCAAGGAGGAGCCGGCGGCAGTGTGGCTCAATCGGGTGTTGGTGGCACCGGCGGTACGATCAATATAATCGATGTCACAGGCAATATAAACGTCACTGCGGCGATGACTGCAGCCGGGGGCGCAGGTGGCGCCAACCAGGGTACGGCTAACGCCGGCAGCCAAACTGCCGCGGGTGGCAGTGTCGGTGCGTCCGGTAGGGGAGGCGCAGGCGGTGAAGTAAACGTCATCGTTCAAACCGGATCTTTAAATACAAATGCAATCACATCAGCCGGCGGCGCCGGCGGAGCAAATAACGGAACAGCTGGTAATGGCGGTCTCACAGGTGGTGTGGCCGGAATTGTTGCTGCATCCGGACTCGGTGGCGAAGGCGGTGATGTGAACATCAGCGTCAATTCAGGAGCCATATCCACTAATGCGGCTATCTCAGCCAACGGTGGAGCCGGCGGCGCCAGTAACGGTATCGGTGGCAAAGGTGGCGACAAGAAAGCGGGCGGGAATGTCGCGGCGTCAGGCTTAGGCGGTAAAGGCGGCAGCATAAGCATATCGAGTCAAGCCGGGGCAATCTCCGGAAGCGCAATGTCGACCGATGGTGGCGCTGGTGGCGCCAACAACGGTACCGGCGGAACTGGCGGCACAGAGGGCGGAATTGGTGGCAATGTGGCGGCCTCGGGAGTCGGCGGTGTCGGTGGAACAATCAGTATTTCGGCAAAAACAGGAGCGTTCACGAACGCCTCAGCTATGTCCTCTGCTGGTGGCGCCGGCGGTGCACTGGCGGCTACCGGAGGAGTTGGTGCCGCTTCCAAGCTGGCAGCGGGCGCTGGCGGCAGTGTTGCCGGAGCAGGAGTGGGAGGCAAAGGTGGAATCATAACGATTTCTAATCCAACGCAATCGGTCACCACTGGAGCGGTGAGTGTCGCTGGTGGCGCAGGTGGTGCCCTCAGTGCTACAGGCGGATCGGGAGGAGCCGGCGGCACGTCCGGCGGCAACGGTGGCGCAATCGGTGCCAGCGGAAACGGAGGATTGGGCGGTACATTCTCGATCGTCAGCACAACAGGTACAATAACTACCGGAGCAGTCACCGCAGACGGTGGTGCAGCGGGCGGACAGAGCGGAACCGCTGGCGGAGGTGGCAGTGGTGGCACCAAAGGTGGTAACGGCGCGACCGGCGGCAACGGCGGCAGCGGCGGAAAGGGCGGTTCGATCACGTTAACTTCGAATCTCGGACCGGGAAGCGTCACAGCCAGTACTATAGCCGCTGATGCCGGAGCGGCAGCTGGTGGTACCGCAGGAGGTGGCGGTGGTGCTGGAGCCGGCGGCAATGGTGGCAATGGCGGCAACGGTGGCAATGGCGGTGCCGGCGGCTCGATCGTGATAACTTCCGGCAGCGGCGCAGTCACTACGGTGACCGGTTCCCTTGGTGGTGGTTTCGGCGCCGGCGGCGGTGCTGGAGGCGGTGTCCCAGGTACGAATGGTACTGCGGGGACAAACGGCGTCAGTGGCACCGTCACTCAGATTCCATAAGAGAAAAAAAGATTGTGATCAACCTTTTTAAATCTGGCAAAATACTGTTCAGCTCTCGAATGAGAGCTGACAGTTTTGCTTTCCTCTTAGCTTTGCTCACAGCCGGCATCGCGCCGCTGACAGCGACAACGGCTATGGCCAGTGGATTAACTGACACTCCTGAGGTCGATCAACAAGCACCGATTTCCGAATCCAGTATTGCCGGTCATCGAACATTGGCTCAGGGACCGCTTTTACTTTCACCTTCCAACGACACCGTCGTCGACACTGCCTTTGGTGCGGTCACTGTCGATATGGGCTCAGTCGTTCTAATCATCGTTAACGACAATGAGCTGGCTGTTTATAATCTCCACGATAGTCACAAAGGCGCCGTCCTGATTTCTCGCGACAGCCGGACGATATCGATTCCACCCCAACACGTTGCCGTTCTAGCCAAGTCTTCAATGGAGTCATTTGAGGAAGTAAACCCTGCTCCTTTTGTCGCCTATCGCCAAGTTTCCAGTCAGGACCTTTCCCGCGAGATCAAACTGTATCAAGCTGAATTCGAGTTTACTTCGATGATCAGTGGTCTGCCCGCTCTGCAAAAACTTATGGCAGACAAGACCGGACCAATAAAAAAAACCATGGGAAGGATGCTCAAAACAGCCGCCATCATGAGACAACTTTCTTCGGGTGGCGAAGCCTACAGCTACTATTTAACTGATCGAGTCCGAACGCTCTCGATACTCAGCAAGCCCTGATTTTCAGACAAAGGTGAGGCACTCGCTTGACTGCATTTTGTACTTTGAGTTCATTTTGCGAAAAATGGAACTGCCCGGTTCGCGTTTGAGAATTTGACATTATCTCAGGACTGAGATAATCCAAGATCAGCGCATGTCACCGTTTTGTCGGAAAGATTTCGACAATTCTGAAACTGAAAATATCTCTTACTACATCATATCGTTCCACGAGAGAACAAAAAAAAATGACACCAGATATGGTGCTTAAATTATTGTGGAATCTTAGGTGTTAGGACAAAACATCTACTGCGTTTTCACAGAAGCGCTCTAATCGCCCAAACCGCGAATCCCGGTCTAGCAAACGAAGTGGAGGGATGGGACCTCCAGTTCGATGAAGTTGTGTCCGTGCTTGCCTGGATCGCGAGCACAGCTACCGGGTTTCAGCAGAGAGAACCTACGGCAATGTCACGAGGCACCGCCGTAGGTTCAAGTGAAACTACAACGCTCCGCGAAAACGAAGCAGCGTGCCGACCGTGCCGACGAGGGCGCCAACCGCAGCGATGACACCACCAAAGAGCAGTCCGACGAGAATAGAAACGACCGCCGTGACGGCGAGCGATTTTTTCAGCGTCCAGCTCGAACTCGTTCCAACCGGACCGCTCGTGCTTGCCGCAGTCCAGAACACCGACAGATAGGTGGCGGCGAAAGTGCCGACACCCCAATTGATGAATGTTTGCGTGGCACCACCAAGAAAGCTGGCACCGACGAATACGGCGACAAAGGCGACGACGATGAGAAGGAGGTTGAAGATGACGTTCTTAGGCATGAGATTGAATTGGTTTCGAAGTTGAATGGAATTGAAACTGCAGATCACGATTGATGCAGTTGAAACAAATGAGAGGAGGGCACTACTGGCAGTGGCAGCAGGCACAAGGAGTCAGAGAGTAAAAGTGATAGTTCTCCTCCTGGTTGAACCCGCTTTCAATTGTCCAGCGCTTGCGCGCGAGGTGCTGTTTGACGGCGGAGAACAATGCGCTGGGAATCGAATCCTGGTCAACCCAGGTGGCAATTCCTTTCGAGCGTCCGAGCGCTTCACTCAAAACTGCGAGCACTGCTTCCAGTTCCGGTTTCGCAGCGACTTCCTCGGGATAAGCAGCCGCTTCCTGAGGTGTGGGGATTAGGATCATATCGTTTTACGGTGATTATCAGCGGGTCTTCAGGCGACTTTCATCAAGGCTAAGCACGTAGCGTAATTGAGCGTTTGGCTTTGGTTTTGTGCGGTTTGCTTGAAATGTCTCGCCTGAAAAAATACTGAAGTATGGGCTTTTATCTTACTTAAACCAATGCTCTTTCTAACAAGACCAAACCCCGGCATGTGTACACCTTTAAACGAACAAGCCATCACGCGAGGCCAGACCTATTTTGACGCTCTCGCCTCAGCTAGTTCACGCGAACGGCCTGCAAACAACCGAGGTTGTTGTCCAGAACCAATCCGCTGCTGTCTTTTAAAGTACAAAAAGGCAAAAAGGTCTAAAAGAGGCGAAATTTTTTCGATACAAAAGAGTCCACACGCAAAGCTCGACCAACTTTGACCAACGCCCAACGGGCGGCTGATTAGACCAGCCGCCCGTTAGAAACCTCACAACTCAATCACGCACTCTCCGCCAGACCTTGCCGCAGGCGCTTGTAGTACTTCTTCTTCTGTGTCGAACGCTTCTTCCGCGCGGTGGTAAGCGCGAGCGCTTCCTCCGCATCCCACTCGTCGTCGGGGAGGTCGCCCTCGAAGAAGTAGTCGTCGTCGTCGAAGTCGTACAGGTACGGCCGGCACATCTCGCAACAGCAGCCATCGTAGCTGCTGTTGTCGTAGTCGAGCGCCGGGTCTTGCAGACCCTCGTCGACCACAAGACCGGCGCGAAACGCCTGGAGCAGCTCGTACAGCTCGCTGTCGGCTTCGCGGGAGTATTGGCGAGCGTACTCGACTGCCTTCTCAGCGTAGTACACGCGGTCGTTGGCCCGGTAGTACCAGGGGTCGTGGTACATCTGGTCATCGAGCCAGTCCGACAGGCTCCAGAGCTGGCTGGCGGTCTTGCGCCAGTCGACATCCTGGTTCTGGACCTCCAACCGGGCGTGAGCGCGGGCTTCCTCGCGATCACGGTAGAGCGCGTTGTGCGCTACCAGCGCAGCCGCCAGATCGGCCTGGGCGAGCACCAGCTCGAGCCGCGCTTCGGCAAGCAACTCTGCCGCATCGCGCTTGTGGCTCACGGCCCATTCCAAATCTCGCGTAGTTGCGACCTTATCCATAAGTAGTTTTCCCGAGGGGTGAAGAAAGGCCAGCCGGCTCGTGATAAGCCGGCTGGAGTAAAAGGTGCGTATTCAACGCACCTGACACGCATCCGATCGATTAAACACATGCGCTAGCACACAGGAGACCCGCTTTCAAACGAAAAGCGAACTCCCGTGCACTAGAACGACTCACTCGCCTCCATCGAGCTCGTGGCCGCGAATGAAGAAAACGTACTCGCTGCCGCGCCGACGACTGCCGACCCAGACGTAAGCGGTCGCGCCCGGTCGGTCACCCGGGCGGTCGTTCGAACGCCATTCGATCAGCCGTCCGCGCGAGCGCACGTAGCTCTCGGCCTTCTCCAACGTCGAGCGCACCACCTCAACGTGGTTACCTTCGTCGATCCCACGCTGTGCGCTCTCGATGACGAAAACTTGCATGACTGGCTCCTTTCAAGATGCCTGGTGTAAAGGAAAAGAAGAGAACCAACTGCAAATCTGCAGTCAATTTATATAGCCAACAGGCACGACGCGCTTGCAAACTGAATCGACGTTCGGTGCGAGATTATCGAGTTGCGAACGAAAGACAGCTCTGCAAGCGCGTCGCCGCGAAGAATCATTCGGGTTAGCGTGAACGTGAAAACATGCCCGCACCGCAAATACCAATCACTCTACAGAAGCGCTCCACAGAACAGTTATCACAGACTAGTTACCACAGATCAGTTGCAGCTCAGCCCAATCGTCTATAAGAAGTACGACACGGGACGATCATGCAACGCGGTATTACCTGTGGTGATGGTGGCTGTGGCTGATTTTTATGGCTCCGAGAAAGTGCGATTGGATTTGTGAGTTCATCCTAAGGAATCAGGGCGGCTCCGAGCAATTAGTTGACAACCAAATCTTTGAAACTATACAGAGGTGCAATCCCAGACTTCTCGCCCACTAATTTTTCCCATCAATAGGGACCTCAGCCTGGTAAAAACGAATCTGAACCCCAGATTTTTGGGGTGGCTAAACGCAGCCAAGCCTGCAGAATTAACGAAAACGGCTCTTCATCCAGGTTTCAGGCGTCCGCGAATTGGTGATTGTGATCTTGCGGTTAAAGTCCTGACAAACACAAATTGCAGGCTCACCACAGGTGGTGCGACCACTTTGCAATCAAAAAAAATTCCATCTACTTCGTAACACAAGCACGGACGCCAATCTCCAGGCGCGACAATTTTGATATTTACAGATATCAATTACAGGTTTAGCCAGCCTGATACAAAAATACAAAGGTTCGAATGAAACAACCCGGCGCGTCGCAAACGGCTCTATTCAGGGCTCTTCGCGAAACAGACCGGAAATTAAAGCCAACTGTTTTCGGTATTGAAAAATTCCCTATTGGTCCATGTGAAAAAACCAAAACCTGAACAACTCGATAACGTCATTGACCGCAAACTTCTTCTTTCCATAGGATAAAGCACCTTTCCCACTTTCTTTCCCAGGAGCTCAACCCACTCAACCATCACCTGCTTTTCGATATCGAAAACGCGATCAAGACTGAGTTGTCCTGGAGAAGAGACTACGAAAGAACCGGCAAGTCACTGAGATCACGTGATCGTTCACGTGCACAACAACACATCTCTGTTCAAAGAAACGGAAACATCATGGTCATCGGCATCATCATCGGACTCGTCGTCGGCATCGCAATCGGTACCAAAGTTCCCAGCATCCTCATGTTCATCGACTATCTTCGCAACGGATCAGGTCGGTAACGGCGTCGCGACGACTGCGAACGAAACGTATCGCGGTTGAATTAACGTTTGCCGCGGTCCAGCGCTTGTGCTGGACCGCTTCTGTTTGGCTCGTATTTGTTCTGAAAAAACTGTTTAAACCTAAAAACCTAGCTGCCACGCAGCGCGCCACAGGAACGTTATGAAACACCTGAACGGAATCCGCACGTTCAAAGCTACGGCTTGGAAGAAGCTGGCTGCACTCTACGCACAGCTCACGAACGGACAGAAGCCTTTCGCGTTCGTCATCGCGTGCTCAGACTCGCGTTACTACGCCGAGCTGATCATGCAGACGGAGCCCGGAGAGTTATTCTGCCTCCGCAACGCCGGCAACATGATCCTGCCCTACAACGGGGACCAGCACCCCAGCGAAGGCGCAGGCACGCTCGAGTACGCCATCGACGTCCTCAAGATCGAACACGTCGTCGTCCTCGGCCACTACGGCTGCGGATTGGTGGAAGCCGCTCTCAGTCGACCACAGTGCGTCTGCGACCTCAAGTCGCTCAAGCTGTGGGTGGAGCAGAGCCAACACGTCCAAGTCGAAAACTGGAACGATTTCGATGACGACACCAAGCGCCAATTACACCGCGCCGCCTGCCGTCAGCATGTCGTGCACCAGCTCGACAATCTGTCCACGCATCCGTGCATCCAGAACAACCCCAACGTGCAGAAGCACGGCTTGATCTTCGACATGTCCGTAGGCGTCGTCGAAGAGTACGATCCAGAGTCCAGCGCATTCGTCGCCATCGAACCGGCGCCCTGACCGTTCCAACTGATTAACTCTTGAGGCGGGCAATCCCTTTGATTGCCCGCTATCGTTGTTCGATTTCATTTACAGATTTGCATTGGTTGCAAAAATAATCGACAATGAAGCAGAACGACAAATTAGATATGCCACCACTTACAATACCAGACCGTATTACTATAATGGACAGTACAAACATGTCAGCCTTATCAGAGCCAGCATCAAGCGCATTCTAATGCTCAGGAAAAATCCGATTGAATTTCTTCCTGCCCAGGCGTCGATAAATATCAAAATCAGAATCAAGGGTAACGATATCTGAAATCTCAAGGCGCTCTGAAACAGCGACCAAGGACAAGTCGGCGAAGTCCGCCGGCACATCACTGTACTTCAGGTTCAGTTTGGCTATTTGCTTAAAATCCGCCTCTACCAGTGGTGCCAACTGAAATAGTTTCAACGCCAAATCTTTTAGTAATTCGTTTTGCACCTTTGCCGAACCGCTCAACATCCACATAGCTTCTGTGATGACCGGTTCCGTGGTTACAAATTGACCGCGAAATTTTTCTAAGAACACTTGCACTGGTCTGTGCCAGGCGTCCCCAGAGTTGTAGTACGCTATCAAAGGACCGGCATCAATTAGCGTCTTTTGCATCGTTCCGCGCTATCCGAGCTGCTGCTTTCTGTTCCAAATGAGCCGCCAAACGACTTTTTCTCGATGCTCTGTCGCTATCGTCCTCGTTTCCGGCAAGCAAGTTGTGCGGGTGCCCACCTCTACGTTCAACAAACGTTCGATTGGTCTGCAGCGCGATCCACTTCTCCTCAATAATTTGCCGAATAGCATCACTTTGGTTGCCGACGTTCATCGCCTCCACAATTTGTTGAAGGCGAAATTCATCCTCTTCGTTCAGCCTGACAGTTAGAGTCATGTCGTAAGAGTCCGTATTACAGTCGCATTACATTCATATCATAAATAGCATTTTTCGGCAAGAAGCAACACGATGTCGGTAGTTAGCGGCTGACGCATTGCTCCAGGTGCGACACAACTGATCGGCCTTAGCTGCTGTATTCAGCCGAAACTGACGCGGACAAGCCTTCTTTGAGCGTGCCAAGGGTTTCAGTTGTAGCAGCGGAGCAGCGCAGGACCGATCGGGCGGCGATACCACATTCGGTATCAACGTCATTAGAAATTCTGAGTGTTACCACGGTTCTTGGACTTCACGAGCCGCTCACTTTGCGTTATAGAAATTCTGCAACATTACCTTGTTCTTGTCCTCAGCTAGGAAAAGATACTGCTTTCCGCGGTGACCTATTTCCCTGCAAAATGGAAGGTCTTTCATTAACGGCAAATATTGTTCTGAAAGTAAAATTGCATGATGATCCGGGGGCAGCGCCAGGAACGCGGCAAAATCATAATAGTTCACGAGTACTGGAACTTTCCGTTTCATGCAAAACGAAGCCGACGGATGCATATATTGAACCTCTGCCAGATTGAAACTGCGCTCCTGAGCCTTGCTCAAAAGATAGTTATAATCTGACTGATGTTTATTGTAAAACTCTTGAACCAGAGACGGCACCAACGTTGCATAGAAGAAGCACGCAAACAAGCCGAATTGGTAAAGGCCTGTGCTAAGCCCAACATTTTTTGAACTCGTGCGCCACCAGAATAAGCCGATGAGAAAAACAACAATCACTCCGGAGATGACCAAGTAAACCCAGGCGCTGTCTATTGCAAACATATTGTTATAGACCAACAGTAGAGCAACAGAAATCACTGATGTCGCGATCCCACACCAAATTAAATTAGTAGTTTTGCCGGCCCGTAATTCTTCTTCCATTTGAATTCCGAAGGTCAGAGCCACTGCCGGAATCATCGGCAAAATATAGGTTGGTAGCTTCGAAGAAATTGCAGAAAACAACACAAATATAGACCCGGACCAGATCAAAGCAAACAATTTGAGTTTACTTCGGTGAGTCTGGAAGCCTCTCCGTTTTCTAAACCGAGCGAAAGTTCGAGTAGCGTAGATCGGAAGAAATGAGAACCATGGCAAGATGCCGCCAGCTAAAATAGGCAGGAAGAACCACAAGGGTTGTGCGTGACTCAGTTTCAACATGCCAGCAGCACGAGCCAGGTTTTGTTCCAAAAAAAAGTATCGTAAGAACTCGCCTTTCGTGGCAATACCTTCTATCACGTACCACGGTGCAGCGACCAGAAGAATGAGAAGCAATCCGAAATGGGGCTTCAATTTGACAATCGATTGAAACACAGCTTTCCAATGCGATTGCAAAACAAACAGATAAATTATAAGAGGCAAGCCCACAAGCACAGCGGCAATCGGTCCTTTTAGCAGAATTCCCAGGGCAACGGCACCATAGCCGGTGGCGAGGTTTCGGCGAGATGGTGTTTCTAGTGCTTCGAAGAAACTAAGCATTGCCACCATAACTAATAAAGTGAGCGGCATATCAATTAAAGATACTCGACCGAGAATAATGAACAGAGGGCAACTTAGTAGAATCATCGTCACGATAAGCGCCGCTCGAATTGAAAGATGCCTGAGGCAAAATTGAAAGAGAATCACCGCCAGTAATACTGCACTTATCGCACTCGGAAATCGGCTGGCAAATGTGGTCACTCCGAAAAGCTTCATTGATGCTGCGGTCAGCCAATAAATCAATATCGGTTTGTCGAAATAAGGTTCGTAGTTAAGATATGGTGTCAAAAAGTTTCCGCTTTCCAACATTTCGCGACCGGCTTCGGCGTAGAAACCATCCGACGGATCAATGATGCCCGTGCTTCCTAGCGCGCCGCAAAAAATCAGTACGGTGCTTAATGCAACAGCTGTGACAAGGGCGGTTTGCGCAGTCTTCGTTGATAGATTTGTCATAAATGCTTTTACAAACCTGGGGGAGTTCGATAAATCGCTGAATGCTGTAATTCCTTCAACCCCACGCTTGAGCACGTCGACAAAGCGCAATCGTCCTGGTCTGGAGCAAACGAAATATTGTTTAACGTAACTGTGGGACCTGGAGGAATGCCGATAGTTTCAGAGACTATGAACAATGGCCGCCCTTTTACTTCATCGAAAATCCGACCAATATATTCTCCGAGAATTCCCACTGTGAGCAACTGCATGCCACCAAGAAACAAAACAATAGACGCGGTCGCAGCAAACCCAGGCAAAGATTTGTCAGTAAAAAGTTTGATATAGAGCACCAAAATGATACTTACAAAACTGGTAAACGAAACGAGTAGACCCAGAGTTGAAGCGATTCTCAATGGCACGACAGAAAAGGACAATAATCCGGAAAGTGCTAGCTGAAATAATTGCTTGATACCATATTTCGGATTGCCGCCCAATCTGGCATCTCGGTGCACTCGCACGCCAATCTGCTTAAACCCTACCCATGCTCTCAACCCGCGAATGAAGCGGCTTTTTTCCGGAAGACTATTAATCAGATCTACTACTTTTCGATCCATCAAAGAAAAATCTCCGCTATCCAACGGAATGTCGGTATCTGAAAGCGCCTTTAGAAGGCGATAGAAGAGCATGTAAAGCGAATTCCTTACCAGTCCTTCCTTTCTACTTTCTCTAATTGCATACACAACGTCATATCCTTTTTTCCATTCATCAACAAACGCAGGAATTACTTCCGGAGCATCTTGCAGATCGGAGTCCATGCAAATTACGATGTTGCCGCGCGCTAAGCTCATCCCGGCACTTACCGCCATCTGGTGTCCGAAATTGCGCGACAGCTTGACCAACTTGACACACGGATCAATATCGTGGAGATCCTTAATCAATATGTCAGACCCGTCGGTCGATCCGTCGTCAACAAAAAGAAGTTCGTATGAGCCACCCAGCAATTGCATCACAGTAGTGAGCCGCTGATAGAGTTCAGAAATGTTTTCGCACTCATTAAACACTGGTAAAACTATAGAGCAGATATTATCATTCGTAGCATTCAATATGCGTTGTGACTCCTGTTGCACAGCCATTCCGAGAATCAATACAAGCGCTGCGATCTCGATAAATCTGAGCTGAAGCAACAATATCAATGTGTTGTGATCAAGCTGTGATGAATTGGGGAAGGATCGGTGCAGAACCTCCTAGTCTGGATCGCGGCGTGGATGTCAACGTGCGGCTAAGTAGTATTATGCTCAGATACCCTCGACCAGCGCTGACAGGAGGGATCTCACCGAGCGTGACTTGCGGATCCTTTCATGAGTGTCGAGAAAAACTCGCCTGCTAAATCAACAGAAAGCAGCAGCAAGCGCGAACACAATACGCCTCCTACTCTTCTACAACTTTCTGGTGTTCGTGCCTGACGCAGCCATTTTTTCCAGTGCGGTACACAACTGGTCTACCTCGGTGACTGTGTTTAGGGGACCGATACTGACGCGGACAAGACCTTCTTTAAGAGTGCCAAGGGCTTTATGGGTAGCAGCGGAACAGTGCAGGCCTGATCGGACGGCGATACCATATTCGGTATCAAGCTTGTCGGCTAATGTGGCGGCGGAAACATTCACCATCGAGAACGAAACAACTGGCATTCGGCCAGATGACATGGCTTTCGTTCTAGACTTCGGTCCATAGAGTTTCAAAAACTTTCGACTTTCCGACCATTGTAGAAACTTTTCCGTCAATGCAATTTCTGCTTGAAATAAACTATCTGAATCGTTCTTACGCAACCAATCAACACCGGCTGAAAGCCCAGCAATAGCAGGTCCCGGCAATGTGCCCGACTCCAGCCGGTCGGGAAAGGCGACCGGCATTTCCAGACTTTCAGAACGAGATCCTGTGCCACCAGAGATAATCGGGTCGAGAGAGATACCGGGCGCTACATATAATAAACCGACGCCCGGAGGTCCCATCAAACCTTTGTGCCCGGATGCGCAGAAGAATGTGATACCACTGTTCTCGGACAAATTCGCGTTCAATTTGCCGGCAGTTTGTGCGCCGTCCACAAGCAGCGGTATGTTTTTTGTTTTTAAAAACTTAGCGACAGACTGGATGGGAAGCACGTCTCCGGTAACATTACTGGCCCAGACCAGTGCCACCAATTTAGGTTGATGTTGTTCGACTAAAACCTGCAGATCTTGTTCGAAGTTTTCGCCGACAGGGCAAATCACGATTATAATTCCGAGCGAATCTTGCAGTTGAGCAAGCGGACGCATGACGGCGTTGTGTTCCATCGAGCTGACAATTACCGCATCGCCTGGTTTCAAACGCCCATCCAGAGCCAATCCTTTGATAACCATATTCAGCGATGCTGTGCAACCGCCAGTGAATATCAAACGCTCCGATTGGTTCACACCAAGAAAATCGGCGATGTTTTCTCTGGCATCGAAAATTTTCCTTGCCCCTTCGAGGGCGAAGTGATGAGCGCCACGACCGGGATTGCCGCAAGTTCGAAGAAACTCCGACATAGCCTCAATTACTACCTCAGGCTTTGGGAAGCTCGAGGCAGCGTTGTCAAAATAAATACGAGTTTTTGTCAAAACCGAATCAATAAAGGAGCGGTGGCTAAGGCTATGCTAGCATAGCCCTTTGTACACTTACTAATTCTTTCCGCTGAGTTGCATTTTGCGAAAGCTGCCGCATATCTTCCTCATCACTCTAGCGATCAGCCTGACCGTGGGCTGCTCGTCACCTGCGCAAACGCAGCTCGATGATGACGATTCAATCGGTCCGGTCAATCCGCCGGGCACATCGAGCGATGCCGCTGATGGTGGCTCAGGCACAGCCGATCACGACGCCACCGATTTGCCGGACTCGACATCTTCGACCAGAAGAATTTCAATCGTTCCGCAGCTCGATCCAGGTTTTATCAAGGTATCCAAGGAATTTCGGGAAGCAGTGGGCTCGGTCGGACAAGCGCCGCCCGCGCAATCGATTGAATTGTTGCAGGCGATCCGCAAAAATGCGTTTGCGCCAGGACATGAGAAACAGCTTGCAGCCTATGTTCTGGCTGGCCTAGTCGCCGGGCAATCTTCGTCCACGTCGGCGCAGGAAGCGTTCAAACTATATGAGGAAGCGGCGGCTCACGATCCGCTCTCTACTCCGGCGCGAATGAAGGCGGCTGATATCGCCCTCGGTGCAAATGACGAGAAGAAAATACAGCACGTTCTGGTGCCGCTTTTGAAGAAGGCGGAGCATGCGGCTCGCAAAGACCGCGAGAACACAAAAACGCAAGGCGAAGAAAAAGGTGTCTGGCAGCGCGCGGCAAAACTGGATCCCGTTCTTCCTGAAGCATTGTATAAACTGGGCGAATCGTACTACCGCAGCCGCGATTATGGGGCGGCGACGAATGTTTTCGAGCGGGTTCGTGAGTTTTTTCCTGGCACCGAAACGGCCACCGGCGCATCCTTTTATTTAGGCACCATCGCTCTGGAAACTGCGGGCGATTGGAAGACCGCACAAAAAGAATTTCGCCATTATTTGCACCTGTCGCCGGGCGGAAAAAATTCGATAAAAATCGTGCAGCTCATGATTGATGCTTGTCAGCCAAAAGCCGCCGGCAGTGCCACTGCCCAAACGCCGGGAGCAACACCGGGATCGACGCCACCAGGTTCATTCACCCAGCCATTAATCGAATTGACCGCGACTGACAGAAGCGCGATCGCGCTTGCGCTCTACAAACACGGACGCTTCCATGACGCGCTCGATACCTGGAATCAAATCGGTAGCAAACACATTTATCGTTCCGTATGTTTGATGAAAACCGGCAAAAGGCAGGAAGGCATAACCGCGCTTCTCCAGGCTGTGGAAGCCGATCCGAAGAATCCCAACATCGAAGATGTGACCTCGGCGTTTTGTAAACCGGTGCCATCGAAAGAAGCATTAGCACTGTGGCAAGAAGTGTTGAAGCGTAAACCGGAAAAGATTGATGTGGCTCTCTGGAACGTGGCAAAACGTTTCGGCGCGCCGGCAGGCGCACCATACTACGATCGATTGATTACGGAGCGACCGACTTCGGAGTTCGCGCCGGAATCCGCATGGTGGCTGGTTTGGAGTTCTGCCAAACAAGGTTACAGCAACAGCGGAGCCAACAAGAAAGTGCACCTTGCCCGCGCTCTGGAATACTGCAATCGCGCGATGCAAACCTATTCGAAGACTCACATCGGTTCCAAATTTGCGTTTTGGCGCGGCAAACTGCAAGAAGCGGTTGGTCAAAAGCAGCTCGCCATCGGCAGCTACGCTTACTGCGACAGCAATTATCCGGGCAGCTATTACGGCTACCGTTCGAAGCACCGCCTGCGCCACCTTCGTTCTGACGCTGCACATCCGTTTCCCGATCGAAAATGGTCAATCGTAGTGGGTCGCGGTAACGCTGATCCTAACTGGGTTTGGCCGCAGCCACCAAGTTTATTTCAATGGCAGAAAATGCCGGCGACCATGGGCGAAACCGCCGCTACTCTCATGTGGCTGCGTCAGTACAACGACTGCTTTAAATATGTGACCGGCAAAATTCCGCCTGAAGTGCGAGGCTGGGTGCTGTTTAAACAAGGATTGATTTTAAAAGCGGGCGCCAATGCTTCGCTCAAATTGGAAGGATATCCGCAGCAGACGGCACACTGGAGATTCGCATACCCGCTTGCTCACGCCGCTATCGTCGAGCGCGAAGCACGCAAACGTAATGTCGATCCGCTGTTGATTCACGGGCTGATTCGACAAGAATCTCGCTATGACGACAAAGCTGTGAGCCGATCGAATGCAATGGGTTTGATGCAACTGCTGAAAGGCACCGCCTATGGTGTGGCGAAACATAATGGCATTACGTTGAACGCGGCATCAGACATCTTTAAACCTGACACTAACATCCAGCTCGGAACCGCTTACATTGCCTACGTCTTGAAGCGCGCTGAAGGCAACGCCATGTACGCTGTCGCCAGTTACAACGGCGGTCCTAACGCCGTCGCCAAGTGGATTAAACAGCATCAAGCCGCGGGCATAAGCGACCAGGATGCTTACGTCGAAAATATTCCGTATGACGAAACGCGAGACTACGTGCGCAAAGTGTTCGCCCACTATTGGAATTACGAGCACCTGTACTTGCCCAACCAGCGCGCTGAGAACGTCGGCAACTGACCGGGGCATGTGCTCACTTATAACGTCTATTCGTCAGGGTTGGCACCAGTCCCGGACGCACTTCCGGAAGCAGTTCCGGACCAGTTCCGGACCAGTTCCGGACGCACTTCCAAACGCAGTTCTGGACGCGCTTCCAGACGCACTTCCGGACGCAGTTCCAAACCTATTTCAGAACGAGAGGTAGGCGAATCGGTCTGCGAACGAAATTAGTTTATTAGGCACGCCGTTTTTGCACGCGCGGATTTACCAACCAGCGATCTCAGTTTCTCATTCCAAAAAGTTACGCAGACAAATTGACTTTGTCTGCGTAAATAATTTTTCTATTTTGAAAACAAGCCGACGTGCGATTAGCCGAGAGCCGGGTTCTCATCACGCTTTGAGTCTTGTTGACTGAAGCCTAGAAATTTGGACCATACTGCCGTCTTCTTATTCAGCACAGGCGAAGATTGCTCTTCAACGTGAGCATTGCCTGCAGCCTTCGGTACTTCATAACCGCACGTATTGCAGGATCGGCGATTGCCGGGGACTTTAAAATTACAACGTGGGCATAGAAAGTACTGCATGGTCACCTCGCATTCTATTTTCAGTATAACATCGGGAAAACCACTAGGGAAGCGCGATTCGGAAAAAATACCAGGTTTCCCAATTTTTTTACCTGTAGCTTACGTTCCCACAAACTGTCCGATAAAATCCCCTGACATGATATTTTGTCAAATGAAATCCAAATCGGCGAAGGTCCGCTTGCCATGCGCATTATCCTGACGTTCGAAACCACACATGCCGTGCTCGCAGCCGAAAAAGCGCTGCGTTCGGCCAAAGAAAAAAACTTTCGCTTTCGCCCAACCCCCACTCCGCCTGGATTGACAGATGCGGTTTGCGGGATGGCTCTTGAAGTTTTGGCTGTGGGCCAAAGACAGGACGTGGTCGAATTTTTGTCAGATTGCCAATTAACGCCACACGGCGTTTTTGAAATCGATCGCTAGAAAGTGTTGCTTCGCCGCCCTCTCCTCTCATTTGCGGCGCTTAGAAATCTCGACTGAGTACTTACAGGAATTAGGAAAGGCTCTAAAAGCTCCCGGTTGCCAAGCGCAAAACTAGCGCGACGCTCGCTAGGGGCGCCTTCCTCTCGCGCGCCCAACGCTGTCAAGAAACCTCCTATAACTGAAAGGAGATTTAGGTTTTAAAACACACACACATGGCTTTAAAGCTTGCTTGGCAACTTAGTTAATTTCTATTGTCACAGCATCATCTAACTCTTTCTTTTAACTCTAACGCGACGATCTACTTCAACCAACCAGTTATGCAAAACGTTTTTGCTCTTAGAAATAAGCGCCTGAACGAAACTGGATTTTTGAATTAGCAGTCGCACGCAGGTTTTCTTCGCCGCAGCCAACGACCCCGTCGGCTGTGTTTTTTTGTCCCGATTTTGAATTGGGATTTTCAACAAAAGGAAACTGACGGTCTATGCAAACAAGCCCAACAGCACAGCCTAAGCGTGTTCTTGTCGTCGTGAAGCAAACTCTGAAGTCTCTGGCTCTTGCCTCTGACGAAGAGCGTTTCAAGCGACTTCTCCAACCAGAGTGCAGCGAAAACGGTCGCATCGAACGCACGGATCAGGAACACAGGCTCACTCTGCAGCATGTGGTCGACACCTTGCACGATCGCAACATCGATGCTCGCTGCGTCGCGCGCGAACCTGGTGAGCACTTCGACGTCGGCGATGAGGAATTGATTGTCACCGTAGGTGGTGACGGCACCTTTCTCGACGCCTCACATTCGGTGCGCGGCAAAGTCCCGATGCTCGGCGTCAACTCGGCGCCCAACTCCAGCTTCGGACACTTTTGCCTGACCGACCGGAGCGGATTTGCAGACGTTCTGGACAGCATCCTGTCCGGCGTTCGCAAGCCCTTCCCGCTCCTTCGCTTGCAGCTTTCCATCGATTGCGAAGCAGTCGACGTCCCGGTTCTCAACGAAATCCTGGTAAGCCACTCGTGCCCAGCCGGCACCGCCCGCTACAAACTGGAAGTTGGCGGCGCCACGGCGGAGCACAAGTCATCCGGGTTGATCGTATCGACACCGAGCGGCTCGACTGGTTTCATGCGCTCGGCCGGTGGACCGATAGCAGACATCACGGATCAGACATTCGCATGGTGGGTGGACAAGCCCTTCCGCACACCGTCAGAGCGCTTCCCTCTTCGTGGTGGCGAAGTCAGTGACAACCGCATGGTGGTCACCTCCGGGATGTTCGAAGGACAAATCTACATCGACGGAGCGCACATATCTTGCGCGTTTCCTCGCGGGTCGAAGCTCACCGTCTCGGTTTACGATTCTCCGCTTCTCGCTTACGTCAACGCCAACTGTCACGACCGCTTCAAAGCGGACGCCGACACCTGGTAACGCTAACTTCAGGAGTACAGCAGATATGAACTTCTTCACGAAAATCACGAGCATGCTCGTGGTCATGATTTTTGCTTTGATTGCCCTGGCTCCGGCTCAAGCTCTGGCGCAAACCGGAGCACAGTCGCAGACGCCCTGGCGTCCGGCATTCAGCGCAGGCACGCAGGTCTACATTGACCCTGCCGTCGCCAACAACCCGGATTTCCCGGTCGCCCTGCCCGGTCTCGAGCAGAAGCTCCGCGATGCCGGCGAGAAACACAACGTCAAATACCTGGTCGTCGTCGTCCAGCAAACCACCGAATCCGGCACAGGCAACCTCGGCGCCGCTCGACTGGATGAGCTGCTTCTGCGCTGGGGAGGTGCCAACGGCTTCCCGTCCGACAACTACGTCCTCATGCTCTGGATGCGCAGCTCAACCAACCCGTCGGAAGGCTGGGTCGCGGTCAACGCCGGCTCCAACCTGAAGACGTACGGACTCTCGGGCGCCACGCTCAACTCAACCGATGGCCCGGTCGTTCCGGCGGTCAAGAAATACATGCCGCAGGATCCAAAGGGCTGCTTCAACGGTATCGCAGCCAACGTCAATCAGGTGATCGACGACTACAACGCCGCCCAGCAAGAGAAAGTCGACAGCTCCAACTTCATGGGCAAGCTCGGCTTCTTCGCCATCCTGCTCGCCATTGCAGGTGCCATCGGCGCCTTCTTCTTCATGCGTTCGCGCTCGACCGGCGAACTGAAGGGCAAGGCTCAGGCCGTTCTGACCGACTGGAACGAAAAGATGGACTCGGCCAACGCCCTCTATCTCAAGCTCCGCGCCGGTTACCTGGGCTTCGTCAAAGACCAGTCCGACTGGAAGGGCAAGTTCACCGGCGCCACCAAGTCGCAGTACGAGGCGGCTCTCACCAACTTCGCCGACTTCTCGGCGCGCCGCACAAGGGCCAACGCGCATCTGGTCGATGCCCGCAAGCTCTTCGACGCCGGCAACTACCAGGGCTGCATGGATAAGCTCGAGAGCGAAAGCATCACCGTCACCGGTGCCGACATCGCTCTCGAAGACGCCACGCTGTTCGGCGGGCTGGTCGTGAAAAACGACTACAAGCCCAACGAGCTGCTCAACTCGATGGCGACCTTGTTCGACCAGACCAACAAGGCTCTGTCGGGCATCATGCGTTCGATCAACGAGGCGATTGCGGCAGGCTCCGAGCTCGATTCGGTGCAAGCCGAGATCGAGATGAAGTGGGCTCGCCTGGGCGACGCCGCCTTCGCCTCTCACAAGGCGGAGTTCGACGCCATCAATCGCGACGAAGAGCAGGTGCGCCTGACCTTCAAGAGCAACCCGGTCTCCGGCAAGGATTCGATGCTGGCGCTTGTCACTCGCGCTCGCGCTATTCAGGCTGCTCTCAAGAGCGCCTGAGTTTGTTCGCACGCAAAGGAAGTGGTGGCACTCCGCCACCACTTCCTGTTGCGGCAACTGAAAAAATCTACTAAGGAGGACTAATACTTGGACACATTCTTTCTCGTTCTGATGGGCTTATTCGCTCTGGCAGCTGGTTTCGGTCTTGGTGCCGGCAACTACCACGGCATCGTCGGCGCCATCATCCCCGGCATTTTCGCGGGTCTGTTGGCTGCCATACCGGTAATCCGCGAACGTCAATGGACGCTCGCCGCCATCATGATTGGCGCCGCCGTAATCGGCTCCGTTGCCTGCGCTTTGAGCAGCAACAACAACGGCGTCAAGAAGTTCTGCCGCACTCAGAGCAATTTGTACATTCGGGTCGGACCGTATCAACTCGGCGTCCAGGCTGACAAAACGCCCAGCGATCATTCGGACCAGTCGGACAAATAGTCCCTCTGCGGTGCGCCACCACCATTAGTGTCTTCAAACGTGAAATTGGAACGGTACCTCATCGTCTCGACCGGCAATTCATGCCAGTTTGGACGATTTTGAGAACCGAACCTTTTCACGTTTGATTTTAAAACTTGTTTTATGCTTCTATATAGTAAGAAGCCAAGAAGCGCGCACTGAGAGGGTCTTCGAGGGATGGTGGTAACGATGTGTGAGAAAAACCACATTAAACGGCATCAAAAGCGCGGCAGCGCGGATGC
>Ga0163149_10000845_pt1 | contig 40200 bp, 55 predicted proteins | sample OliLakLV19MP5G1_FD_148604 | JGI IMG/M metagenome (GOLD analysis project Ga0163149, IMG submission 148604) | Freshwater microbial mat bacterial communities from Lake Vanda, McMurdo Dry Valleys, Antarctica - Oligotrophic Lake LV.19.MP5.G1 | ecosystem: Environmental > Aquatic > Freshwater > Lake >...
ATATTGGAGCCTGCGTCGTCTCCCTTGATGCCGGACATCTGCCCACGGAGGCCAGTGGCGAGCGCCACCATGCGTCTCTGCTCGTCTTCGGCGCCGCCAATGTCGCCCATTCCCATGAGTGCCCGTAACTGCTCTTCGTTAAGTTGTGACATTAGAGGCCTCCGTAGTTAATCATCAAGTAACCGCTTGGATGGGACACCACCAACTCAGGACGGGAGAGCATAAGTTCTTGTGCCATCATCCCTATGCGCCGCCCGCCTCCCCAGACATACTCATACTCATACCAGCCACCGCCCAGAGGCTTAATATTCTTCTTAAGCCGGCGATCGCTAGCTGCGAACGCGCCCGCCGCAGAAGCCACACCGCCGATTGCGCTGCCCCAGTCCATCCCAGGCGCCCTATTCGCGGATGTGAATTGCCCTTGCATACCCGCCGCGTTCAGAGCCTGAAGAGCTTGTGCGCTGCCCGCCGTAGAAGTTGGCGCCCCTGGGAACGCGGGCATGTTCACTTGCTGGCCCGTCAGCAGCGCATTCAGCTCGTTCAACGTCATGCCGCGCCGCTGTGCTTCCTCGGCGACGTAAGACTGGCGCTGCCGATCCATCTCCTGCGCCCCGCCTGCCCGCAGACTCAGTTCGCGCTGTGCTTCCGCACCGCCCCCGGAGATAGCGTTCAGAGCAGCGTTCTCATACTGAGTGCCTCTGTTCGCATCCATACTGGTTTGAGCGCGAGTCCATGCCTCGCTCCCGCCTTCTGGAGACACACCCATATTCGCCAGCCGTGTGCGACGCTCGCCCTCTGACTGGGTGAGCATCGGCTCAATCCGATTTACTTGCCGCTGATAAAGCGCTTGCTCTGCACGATCACGCGCCTTGTTAGGATCGTAATCGCCCATGCTGCCCGCGCCAGGAGCACCTTCCCAGTTGAATTTCTTATTGAAGCCCTCGGTCGCCTGCCCGAGCAAGCCCTCTGCTGCATTACTTCGCCCTTGGCCGATGCGCTGCTGTGCGCTGAGCGCGTCCTGCATTTCAGGCGTCAGGGTTGTATTCTGCGTCCATGCCGTAACAGGCTGGCCTGTGGAAGGATCAATGCTGGAGCCAGAACTCCACGTCTGTTGTCCCACGGGCGTGTTGATGTTGGGCCGGTTCGCCCACGTCTGCGCTGTGTTGACCTCCTTGCTAGACGCGGCTTGTTCTCTGGCCGCGCCCGTATAATCTGGCGGAGCAGGAGCACGGGAACCCTTGCCGCCATAGAGTATCAGCCCGGCTCCAGACATATAGGCCATCAGCCAGCGGTATAGAATTTCTTTCATGCTGCATCCTTTTCCAGAAGATATTTGCATTGATCGGCGGTCATCCCAAAGATGACAATGTCGCCCCCATCTTCATGCATTCCAACCATGCGATGCTCTTCAATAAAGCCAAGATGCAGGTCGTATTTCATCGCGCGCTCATTCTTGCTGTTGACAATGCCAATTAACTTCAGCAGGCCCAACTGATTGAAGGTATAGTCAAACACGGCATCCAGCATCTTGCGCGGTGTGAAGTTATACCCCTCCGACATGCCTACGTGAATCTGACACACCCGGCCAAGGAACCCGTTGAAGCACACGCACATCTTCAAGGCGTCGTCTTCTACCCACCCCATGATCTTCATGTCTGCGCTTGGCACGACGCCTGCATGGTAGGATAGGAAGAGCGTAGCCGCCCGCCATTCCTCAGGAGTCTGGGGCATTATAATCATAGCCCGCCCCCCTTCTGAATCATCCAATCCAAACTCACAAGTTCCGTCCCACCCGCACCCTGTAAATCTATCTGGGCCGCAAGGGAGTATCCGCCGCCAATAGTCCCCGTCCACTTTCTTACGGGGGTAGCTTCCCCGAACCACCGCCCCACGCCCCAATAAGCGGCGTTCCATCTTGAGCCAGCGGTTGCAACGAGGGACGCAACCGAAGCCGTGGTGCGCGTGATAAAGTCGCCCAGAATGCTAATCGCCAATTCCGGCGTGTATGTGAATACGAGGGTCAGCCGCACCATGGATGCAGACTTGTAAATTCCCGGAGAATCAAAAATTCCATACGCAGGCGTGACCCGCGCCAGAATCCCTACCCCGTCTATGCCTGCGCGACTTCTTGCGTCAAAGTAGTCGTCAAACAGCAGAAATACTTTGCCTCCATCTGGAGAGGCCTCATAGCTTCCGCCGAATGCTACATGGTCATGATCAAGCATGCAAGCAACGGGAACGTCTTGGTATAGGCACCATGCCAGACGCTGAGTGTCAAACACCAGCTGACGCACCCCCTGCCCGACCACGGTCTCTGGCAGACCCAGAACTAGAGAATTGTCGCTGGGGATGTCCGCAACATACCAGTCTTCTACGCCCGCTCGCGTCTTCATGGCCAGTTCAATTAGCGGGTCAACCTTCGCGCTAATATTCGTGCTAGAATTCCGCTCAAGATTGGCAAGCGCCACGAGCTTAGAAGCCTGAACCAGCCCTTGCGTAGTAAGAATGTGAACATCGCCGCCAATGGACTTAACCGAGCGTCGTCCCGCGGGAAGACTGCCCACATACCAGATACCATGGAGTGCGAATGCCGCAGGGTCAGTGCCAGCAGTGTTTGGATCGTAGCCCTTGTAAATCACCACGTCCCCTTCAGAGCTTACAGCAACGAGGTAGTCGTCAATGCCCTCGCCTCCATCGATGGTCCAATTCTCGAGCGCCACGAGAGTCCCGCCATGCCGGAATTGCGGGCCGAAGTCCCACAAAGCGACTGCACCCGTGAGCTGATCGACGGGAAGGTAGTAAGCCTTAGTAGAGTTCTTTGCTATGAACCACTGCCGCCGCTTCCAGACTGTGTGGTGCGCGAAGGTGTCCGGGTCAGCGCCGCTGATCTGCCCCGCCCCGCCCCCTTGCGTGACTTTGACGATTGCGGTCAAGTCCGTCGCCGCCATGTAGTAATAGCCGCCCGCTTCGTTGCACAGAGTCAGGAAGTTACCGCCCGCATTCTGGAAGTTCAACCATGACCAGAAATCTGAAGTAGCGGCTGCGGCCAGAAGGCTCGTCCACGCGCCCGCGCCTCCGCCGGTCACATCGTAGATGTGACCGTTTGTCGCCGCGAGTAGATAGCCGTCGAACAGAGCGGCAGGGTAGGAAGTCGCACTTGCGGGGAAGAAGCTCATGAGCGTCTGCACTTTTCCTGCGCCCGGCAGATTCTCAGCATACGTGCGATACCCGTAGCGCATAGAAACTCCACGCGCTGTAGGACGAGCGTTGATTAGCGCAATGGCGTCGGCTGGCGGCATCCCGTCATACATGTCGCGCAGATTCAGCCCCTTAGAGGGCAAAATCCCCGGGACAAGCTCCCCTGTCATTGGGAGATCGCGGGGCGTCTTTTTAAGCGCGGTGAACATCAGTTCCCAAACCCCGTGTCAGGCACATTGCCGCCGTTCAGAAAACGCGTAGCCCCCGCACGAACGCCGCCGCCAATCACCAAAGTATTCGCCATCTGATTGCGGGTAGTAATCTGCGAAAACCGGTCGTTGAAGTCTTGCTGGAACTGCGCAGAGGCCAAACCCCTCACCTGCGCCCATTTCAACTTCAGTGCGAACGTAAACAGAAGAGAGTCATGGCGCGGCTTGTCCAAATTCGCGGTAAGCTCCTCTTTCTCAGTTACCGTGTCTGCGTCGAGAACCCAATTTCGGGACACATACTGGAATGTGATGGACTCCAAGTTGGCAGGCGCGGAGACAAACCGCATTACATCGTCCACAACCCGGCAAGCGGGCGAAAGGAAGGGGGTGTTTCCGATCCATGCCGCGACCGCAGCGGCCTCTGAGTCTGAGACAATCTGCACCGGCCTGCGATTAGTGACGCTCCAGCCCGTATTACCTATGAAGCGGGACAGGCCCGAGGGCAGCGCGAAATCCGTAGTAATTCCGTTCCCCGTAACCGTGAACGTCGCATTAAACTGCTGCCACGAATATATGTCCGTGAGCAGCGGCCCCACTTGATTAGCGAGCGATCCCATCATAACGGCGTTGCCATCCTGCGAGTCGTAGACACCCGCAGGGCTGGTCTGGTTCATGGAAACCAGTGCGTCCTGAACAATCTTCAGGATAGTGGCGTAAAGATAAAGATTAGCCAATCAATCCTCCGATTTCTTGGGCTTGCGCTTGGAGAGTTCTTCTTGCAGAACCAAATTCGTAGCGGCAAGATCGTCCAGCTTCGCCATAAGCTCGTCAATCTGCGCTTGCAGCTTGGCGATAGGCGCTTTCTTCTTAGCGGCTGAAAGATACTCGTCTGCCTTTTGTTTGATGTTCTGTATACCCGGAAACTTGGAACCCACGCTGTCCGGCATAGCGACAAGCTGCTCAACGGTTTTGACGTTGAAGTATTCAAACTCTTTGATTTGGGGTGCCCGAAGGTAAGACCACAAACTCAGAGGAGTTCCAACTGGCGAATCCTCCGCGCCCGCTACCCGCTCTTTGAAGAGTTTGTAGTGGCGCGGAAACCGCTCAATGTCTTCCTTACGCATTGGGCGGATAACGATGTTGTCGCGGTTGCCCGGAATACGAATGTCGATGATTTCCACTTCCTTGAAGATCGGGCGACCTTCGCGCTGCGTAGCTTGCACGTCTTCTCTGCTGTCCATATAAAACTTGACGAGCAGGGACTCATCCGCCTTGTTAGGCGTAGTGTAGATTTCGTGATCGTGGTCTAGCGTTTCCATTTTATATCTCCAGTAGTGGGGTTAATCGTAGTTTATCATGCGGTCAGTGCCGCGAGTTGTGCGTTAGAGAGGTTTGTGGGGTAGATGCGGACGTTCTTTACGTTTCCGAAAAGCTCAGTGCCGGCAACCCCGCCGCCTACGGTTAGAATAGCGTTTGTCAGTGATGTCGGAACGTTTGCAGTGGCGTCAGTGCCCTCTACCACCCCATTAACAGCGATAGCCAAATCGTTAAGCGCCCACCTTCCCGCAATTTTTTGCGTTGACGCGGATGCCGTTGTTCCCATAGCAGCGCCGTTTGCGACCCCCTGCCCGCCAGAGAACATGCGGCCAATATTTGATCCATTATTTACCTCAATAAAGATGCCCGAAAGCCCGTCTCCGGGGTCGTAAGCCCATGTGCCTATCGCGTTGGCTTGCGCCCCATTATTTGAAACAGTAGGCTCGCAATATACGGCTCCAGTAGCCGCCGCCATATTCCCCGCCGCCACATAGGTCAGAAGGTCCTTGTTCCGCACTACTGAGGTTCCAGCAGCCCCTGCATTCGGGATATAGGACGAACGAGTCGAGCCGTTTTCAATCTGGAATCGAGTCGGCACCCCGACCACAGTAGCCGTAACCGTCCCCGCCCCGGTGACTACAAACGTTAGAGGAGTCGCGGGTGTTGCAGCACCACCCCCCGTAATCGTCGCAGACCCTGCCGCAATCGTGACCGAAGTTCCACCATCAAGCCAGCAGGTGTAAGTGCCCGTGCTGAGGATCGTAGTTGTCTGGTTCGCCGGGGCATCAGTAACACCAAGATACTGAGTCCGCGCACCCTCCCCCAAATACCCCTTAAGTGTTGCCCCGGAAATCGCAGCCCCTGTTGCCGCGGTGACTACGTTCGATGCAACTGTGTTTCCGTTCAGAGTATTAAAAGACTTACTGCCATCAACCCCGGCCCCGTGGAATGGACTCGCCAAAACCCCGACGCTTACATACTCTGATGGGTTTTGGTTGGATTGGCTGGTGACTTCCTCTGTCTGCCAATACTCTGCGTTTATCACATCCCCACTAGCAGCAAACCTTACAATCAGGTTTGCATTGTTTGCGGCAATGCCAGACTTAAATACGCTGTATCGAGTCGGGACGGTCGTTATTGCGGGCAACTCTACGTAAGTTGCGCCAGAGTCTACGGAAACGCTGATCGCACCCGCGCCAGAAACGCGGGTAATAGTCACCGACCCAACGTAATCACCGGCGGGTGAAGATGGTTGCGAATTCCCGACAAAACCGTTATTGGCTGTTGCCGTTGCCTGAATTGCACTATCTCTTGTTACGTTTGCCGAATTCCCGGTATAGGCTGCGTTAGTTATGTCCTGACTAGCGGCTGCTATCAGGTTACGAACCCGCCTCGCACCCGTAAACCGAGCCTCGCCGCTAACAACGTTCTTCAGCAATGCCTCAAAATCAATAACCGTCGCAATCGTGGCCCGGGTGAAGGTAGGGGTGCTGCTGCCTCCCGAGTAATTTGGGACTAGCGAAGTAGTGAGGCCCGCCCAAAAGCTCATTAGCGCGGCAGCGAGCGCGCCTTCTGCAGTCCTGGGCAGACCGGCTTGCCTATGCGTAATAGCCCCTGAGAAATCCACGCAAAGCCGGTCAGCCTTCATGCCCATTCCAGATTGGAAATAGGTGGGCGCCTCTTCTGTGGTCGCAATGTTGCCTGCTGCGACAAACCCTAGTCCGCTGCTAAAATGATTGACCGCCTGCCACGGATCAATTCCCAACAGACCCCCATTAAAGGGTCTGCCCCCTGAATATCCCGTGGGAGCTTCGGGAGAGCAGCTTACGCGCCCGCCAGAGTCATAGGTTAGCTCTGCGGAGTTTAGCACTGCACACGCTCCACAATAAACATTGACGAAATGGGGCCTTCCTGGCTCCACGTGACATTGCCGTGCTCAGACAGAGCAGCCAGCCACCAAGCATAGGGTTGAATGGTCAGGTGTAACTCACATCCTATGAGATCCCCATAAGAATCTGACACTGTGCTTATCTGAAAAAACACCTTTGGCACAGAGGCGAGAATGTTAGAAATTACCCCGCTCACTTGCTCTGGGGGCAGGTGCTCCATAAGATCCGCGCAGAAGCCAAAATCGCCCCTTTCAGCAGTGCCCGCCACCAGGTCGCACTGTATGAACGGAAGGTGCCCTGCTACGTCCTGAACTACGCCTGCCTCTACGAAGTCCAGCAGCCGCACGTCACAATCAGTAAGCTCCGCAATCTTGGCCCCGCCCTTGCCAGAGCCACACCCGAAGTCGATAACCTTGCCGGAAGGTTGGCACCTTTCGACGAAAAGTGCCGCGATTCCTTCTCCTGGAGAAATATGCCCGTAAGAGGGGTATGCCCACATCCGCGTGTATTTGTCCAACTCCGTGATAGGCGTTTGCGGAAGCATTCTATGCCACGCAACGAAGGGCAAAAGTCCGGAACCATGCACGCTGATTTCACATCCTAACTCCAGAAGCTGCGGCAGCAACAGTTGAAATTGCTCAACTTGAACTACCATCCACGGCGCTGCCCGGAAGTTACGCCCCTTGACTGTCACTTCAATAACATCATCTTCATCATTAGCGGGCTGCACGTATGCGTGATGCGCCAAATCCTGCCGGCTTGAGTCGTAGCCGTATAAGTGCATAGTGCGGAAGCCTCGCGCGTAGGCGAGGGACATAGCAATCAGCCCTACGCTCGCACCGCCTCCCACAGCCTGTATTTCGCGCTCGCCGGGAACATAGTAACCGATGTTCTCTGTGTCAATGTGGAACAGAGTTACGGACTGCCTTGCTTGGGTGAAGAGTGCAGGGTCACACTGCGAGGCCAAGAATACCATCTTAGCGGAGCAATCCAAAAAGGCCTCATTCTTACCGGCGCGCGCATCCAGGACCATCAGCGCATCTGGCGTGATGCCGTGGGTGTTGAGGAATTTGGCCGCACCGTTGAGCGCAAGAACATACGCGCCGTTTTTCTGGCGCGCAGCAATTTCAGCGACATCGCCTGTCAGCGAAGGCCCGCCGCCTACAAGCAGGCACTCCTGCTCGGTTTCTGGCAGTAATGCGAGCCACTCCAAATCACGCATAGAGGAATCGTGGATATTACGCGCTACCGTTTCAGTTGAGACGTTGTTCTCAAACTGAATATTGGGGGCCGCGAGCAGCAAAGCAGGCATCTGCGTTCCTTATATGGAGTAGCTCTTTAGTCTGCCCACTCTTGCGAGTGAGCAGGTAAAGATCACTCGTTAGGTGATTTGTGACTGGCAGTGCGGGCGACTGATCGTCACCAGCACCGTTCCCGCCGCGCTCAACGTGGTGAGCAATTGCGTCCGGCAAGCTACGATTTGCAGACCGGCGGAGGCAATCGCCTTTACCGAACCCGCAGTAGCTGAGATAAAGACCGGCACGTTGGGGCCGATGATCACCGCTGTCTTCTTCATGGTTGCTTGGCCGCTGATTTGATACCAGCCATACTGTGCTGCCACGATTGCAGCCATCGCAACCGCGACCGGCATGACTTGCACCGCCGTATTGATCAGCCGCACGGTTTGGAATGTCGCCGCGTTGTAGCGGACAACATCCCCGAGGACGGTGCTGGCGACGCCGAGCAGGTAAATAAACTCGCCTTCGCCAAGCGTCTGGCTGCTGCCTTTGACGATAGTGCCGAGCGGGACTCTGGCAACGGTGTCCACCTCGGTGAACCCGGGTGCGCCCAGATAACTTGTGTTTTTGAACGTCATGTTCGCTTCTCCTTAATCTTTTCAAAAAGGGGTGGAGTAGAATACCTCCACCCAAGACCCCCACTACGAGGCGTTAGTCGCTGTCCACCAGACGACCTTGGTATTGACGGCCTGAGCAAGTCAGGTTTCCCGCCCATCCCAAGATCTGGACTTCTGCATCTTGATTCGTCGCGTAGCGCCGGTTCGGGGAAAGCGGAACCATATTGCGGCGAGCGTGGGGGCGCCAGAAGATATATTTCGTGTTAAGGAAGTAGCAGGTTTTCGTAGTAGCCCCGCCGCCGATGCCGCCATCAAGCACCACATCTGAGTTCATGTATTTGATGGTGGGGAAGCCCAGACTCGCTTTCTCAGATTGAGTGAAGCGTTGCTGCGCCTGCAGACTGGCGACGTAGATACCCCAGAAGTTATTGTCCATCACCAGCAGGTCTGGCCGATCAATTCCACGAATCAGCGAGGCCCACATGGCGTTCATGGCAGCGCCTACTGTCGTAGAGGTCAAGGCTGCTGAGGTGTATTTGCTCCGCCAGAATGTCCACGTTGCGGGATCGATGGCACCGTAAGAGCCGGTGGTTGGATCAATCGGAACAGCTTTGTCCAAGCCGGTGATCTGCTTGCCGCCGAAGCCGGTTCCGTCAGAATAAATGCCGGTGGCAAGAAGGTTGGCCATGGATGATTCGCAGACTTCCAAACGGGATTCGAGCAATTCGATCATGCGCTCTTTTCCGTCGTTCTGCAATTGCTCCAGACCAGAGATAAGAACCGGACAGGCCGCTTGCTTGATCTCATACTCGGCGGCGCTGATAACATCTTGCGCGGATACCGGTAGAAGATCGTAGCCGCTGTAGTATCCAGCGTTGCCGTTTTCGGCAAAGGACAGTTCTTGTAAGATTTTGGTGCCGCCACTGAACGTTTTCGTATTACCTCGCTCGGTGACCCATCGCAGGAGAGCGTTGTTGTTGGTGACGTTGTCGGCGATTTTCTTGGTGCGCGACTCAATGGTAGTAGCCGCGATGTCGCTGATGTTCGGGAAGGCGTAGAGCACCAGACCCGTGCGTCCCATGTAGGACAACAGAATCTGGCCTGCTTGTTCCCGGAAGGTGCTGAGGGCCAGCGCGACCCATGCGAAAATGCGTTTCATAATTTCCTCACTAGGTTAGATTGAAAAAGTTTCCATTCCACTCTAGCGAGGATAAACCGTCTAGGCACTATTCGCATCTATCGCGTTGAGGATGTCTTGCCGAAGAGACCCATCTTCAGAAGGCAAAGATTTCACGGGGGCACCACTGATGCTGACCGCTTTCTTCTTTGCCGCTACAGCCTTCACCGAAGCGGAAGCTGCTCTTGCTTGTGTCTCTCTGCGGGCAACAACGTCCGCGATGTCATTGTGCGCCAATATAGCACGTGAATACGCGGTTGACAAGTTCATTTTTTGGCCCCGGTTTGCGGAGACTTCCAGCAGGTCTGCCATCGTCTCTGCTACGTCCGCCGCGAACTCATTCTTGGGGTCAGCCATGAACGCTTCCAACTCTGTAGCGGCGTCCTGCGACGTGCGTTCCTCGGCGTCGCGCTGCCCCCGTAGCAGGGGGGCGAGGGCTTGCTGGATTTGCTGCTGGATCTGCTGCTGCATATCAGGAGCCTGCGTATGCTGCGCTGCACCGCTGCCTCCTGCAACGAGTGCTTCGTCAAGAGCGGTGATATCGATGCCGAAGTTCTTGATAATGGCGGCGACGGTTTGCGCCTTCTGCAGTTGCGATCCGGAGTAAAGCACGTTCGCCGTCTTCAGCAGATTGTCCACAGTTTCCAGCGGCTTGCCGCCTTCTGCGTTGATAACGTTTGCATACTGATTCACACTTCCGAGGAAGTGGTCGCGGAATTTGCGAATGTCTGTGACCTCGTTAAAGCCCCTGCTCATTTCTTGTTCGCGCTTGATGATTTCCTGCTGCACGTCCAACTCGAGTTTGGCAAACTTTTCCCGCGCCGCAGGCCTCCAAGAAGTAGGCGCTTTGATCGCTGCGGGAGCTTCTTCAATAACAGGCTTCTCGACCTCTACCACAGGCTTCGCGTCTTCCTTGGGTTGGAATTTGCCCGTGTCGTCCCGCTCCAGCCCCTGCTTGGCTTCCTGCTTCGCGCCTTCCGTCTCAGACTTTACCTGCCCTTCACCTGCGTCTGCCTCCTCTGCTGAGGCTATGCTCGCTTCAATAGTCTCCCGCAAAGACAACTCTTCAACAGGGGTCTCAAGTTCTACTTCCACTTCTTCGTTCACATCTGCTACAGCGTCCAATTTTCCTACAGCCATGATATTCTCCAGTAGTGGGGTTAATGTCTGCGACTTGAAAGTTTGTTAAATGCTTCTACCACATCCCGAATGCGGGTCGGGTCTTTGCCCGCTAGGGTGCTCGTGCGCTTCCGGGCATCTTTTTCCCACGTGCTCTTGTAGTCATCCATCGTGGTCAGACCATTGCGCTTCATGAACTCGCGGTGCTGCGACCGCGAGGCGTATCGCTGATCCTTATCGTCTTGGTAGAGGCGATCATTCCACATAACATTGTCCGCAGCTTTCAGCGGCTGCGCGTAGTCCTCCGAAACTTCTAACGCCTCGCCCTTGATATAAATCCATCTACGCCTCGTCATCGCTCTGCTCCTTTGCTTTACGGACTGCCTCGGCTGTGCGGACTTTCTCCATGCGCTCCACTATCTCTGCCTCGTTGCTGTCGCGAAGTGCGCGCATTTCTTCTGCGTGTTGCTCAGCCGCTTGCTGCATCTCCGCGTCGTGTTGCTCAGCCGCTTGCTGCATATTGTTCAGATGCTCCTGGGCCGCGACCTCTGCTTTGGCGACTGCGGCGTCCGCGTGACCTTGCGCGATAATCACGGATTGGGCCGCTTCGCTCTCAGTCTGCATCTTGTCAGAAATCATCTTCGCATCGGTTTTCTTAGAAAGATCCGCAATGTATGCCTCCGTCCTCGCTTGCGTAGCTGCGATGTCCGCCTGCGCCTTCAGAGCCGCAGGATCCGGCTGTTGCTGTTTCGGCTGCTTGGCAGAATTCGCCAACTGGAGCAGAGCCTTGGAAAACACGCCCTCAATCGATTGCGCGGAACGGAAGCTGGCGATGCCCCACTGGAGGATTTCCATTAAGAATGGCGCCGCCCCCGGCTCTGCTTGGATCAACGGCATGACTTGGCTCACGAACTGGCCCGTCGCCGAAATGAACTCTATGCGCCCCTGTCGCTCGGCGTTATAGTCCGGTATGCTCAACGTGTCTGCGAATATCTGCACCCGATACATCTGGCCCCAATCGCTCTTCAGGATATCTACCGCAGCTTCTGCGTATTCAGCATCTGGAGTGAGCTGTATTAAGCTGTTCCGTAAAATGATGTCCTTGTCGAAGTGCGTGGCGATAATCTCCCCTTTAATCCGCAGGGCTTCCTGCACAAAGGACGCCACCTCGTTCTGCTTGTATTGCAGGCGGACGCTGGAATACTGTGCCTTCAAGTCCTGTGCGTGGGCCGTCTCTCTTGGGGACGAGATGCCGCGCATCATATCGCTCAGCCCCGTAAGCTCGAACAGTTCCGCCTTAGCCTCGTTCTTAAGTTCCCGCAGCTTGTCAAGCGCGTCCACAATCATCTGCAACGGGAACCAGTCGATTGTCCCCTTCAGCCCGCCTTTCTCTGCGAAGTAGGCCCAGTTGTCCACTGCGATCATACGGTTGGTCTTCGAGCCGTTCAGCAGCGCGGAGAGTTCCGTGTTTGTCTTGTCGTAAACGCCGGAGGCCTGGATTGCATCTTCCAGCATCTGTATGCGCACAGTCAAGTCATTCAGGCGCACATACTGCGTCTGCACCATCATATAATCCGACTTGGGAACCATCGAGTTGGTAGTGTGCGTCGCGAGCAGCGGCTTCGGGAAAGGGAAGAAGTCTCGCAGTTGCAGCGGATCTTCCACCCTGTCCAATTCGTAGGAGCAATCCTTAGATATGAATATAACTTGCCGCTTTGTCTTGTGCCAGATTTCGTAAACCTTCGTCTTCTTGACAACTGTGTCCTCGGGGGTTATGTCCCCGTCCTTACTGGACTTTGTCGCCCACCCAACGAGCGAAGTGTATTCCTCACCGAATTTATCCTCAAACTCCGCTTTGGTCATGTAGACTGCGCGCCCCGCCCAGCGGCACTCTTTCCAACTCCGGCAAGGCGACCACAGGAAGTCCTCCCAGTAGACGTATTCCATCTCCACCTGCTCGTCCATCACCTGCTCGTCTTTTATCTCGGGCTTGTAGAGCAGCCAGAGTTGCCCGAGGCCGGGGAGAAGATAATCTTCCACCGCGGACTTGAAAGCGGTGTTAAGCTCTGAATCTTCTTCCTCAAAGGGCTGGCTCAGCAGCCGCTCCATGATAATGGCGGCGACGCGCCCTGGCTGGTCTTTGTAGTCGTCAAATTCCCGCTTCACCACCGGCTTCGGTGCATTCGCATAGAGCGCCGCCTTGAGAACGCCGACGTTCGACCAGAACACGTTGAATTTCGAATCTATTCGTTCGTCTTGCGCATCCGGCGTCTCCCCCATGTAGCGTTTGACGACGCGACGCCCCCGCTCAAGGAATTTTCTGAACTCCGGGTCTTTCTCCGCCGCGCTAATTTCCTTCACCCACGCGGCAGAAGATTTTGCGCCTTTCTTTGGCGCCTCGCTATCTAATGAAGCCGTTTTTCTGGCCATGTTGCATCTCCCAAAGCTGCTCTAGGTTGAAGTTATGGAATTTTGGCGGCGTAGGGTTGAACGGCTCTACGCTGGGCGCTTCTTTCGGAGCAAGCTGCCGCCTTGCCACGATTGCAAAGTAGCGGAACACATCCGCGTAGTGAACAGACCAGTCCTCAACGGGGGCGTTGGAAAACGCCTTCTTGTCTTCGTCCCAATTACGTCGATACGTCTTCAGCGCCTCCACTAGGTCGCCCGTGGCGAGGGAATTCATGTAAACTTCCCCAAATATCATCCGCGCAGCGGCTATGCCGTCGATGACGTCCAAACCGGGGATTCTCCGCGGGCGAATACCCGCTGCCAAGAATTGCTCCATAATAGAGCGACCTGTTTGCATCGTTTTGGCCCACGCATCGTGAGGAAGCCAGACGGTGCCACGCTCGCATCCGTATTGCCCGCAGAGTTCGCCAATACGGCGGATGTAGTGCTCCGTGGCCCGCAAGTTATCCGCCTCTGCGTGGATGATAGGATACCCGTCCACCGCATCTTGGAAGCATATCGTCGCGGTGTCGTCCCTGTAGCCCAAATCGTAGATGAAATGCAGCGGCATATCGCGATTCGCAGCCATTGGCCGGATACGCTCTTCCTCCTCAGCCTTCATGATCTCCGCGGAGTAGAACGCGCCCCGCGCACTGGCCTCGAAGCTGCACTCCATCTCTTGTGCATACTCCTCCGGCAGCATCATTTTCTTCATCTCATCCAGTTCTTCCTGCGGAATGAGTTTCGTCTTGCTGACGGGCCAATTTTCATAGAACCAACGATCCGGTTCTTCCATGGCAGTTCTGACCAGCCGCCGGAAGTGGTTTGGCCCGTTCGGCGTCCCAATAAAGGTCGCCCACCCGCGCCTGTCGACGAGCGTAGGGAGCAGGACCTCGCTCCACAGGCTCGGCCGCATCATCCCATACTCGTCCAAGTCAATTCCGTCAAAATACTGGCCGCGAAACGCGTCGGGATTGTCCGCCCCGTAAAGCGTGAATTTCGCGTCGTTGAAGTAGGTGATGGAAAGCTCGCCTTCCGAGACCTTCTTCGTCAATCCCAGAGAATAACGCTTGAGGTAGTCCCACGCGATTTGCCGGGCCTGATTTAGGTATGGCGCGACATAGGCGAACCGTCCTGGTTCACGGGCCTGCACGCCCCGTATCACCGGAGGCTGGAAATAGAGAATACGACTGATTGTGTCGTTAATGGTCGCCACCGTCTTCCCGCCCCGCCTGTGAACTACGTCGATCGCCCATCGCTGGGGCCGCGCATGGAAGTTCTTAAAAATCTCCCGGGGGACATACTTGTGCTCTACTATCCGCGTCGCCATGTTCTAGGATCTTGAGGGCGACTGGCGGAGGTAGTGCATGGCGGACAATAATTTCTTGTGGGCCATCGAGTTCGCTGGTGGAAGAGGCTGGGAGCAGACGGCCATAAAGCTTGAAGAAATCGCCCGCATTAGCATCTGCCCAGATCGCCAATCGCGGAACGCCGCCGATAAGTTCAAAACTGTTTTGGAAGGCTTCAATGACCTGTGCGCGAGTAACGCCCGCAACTTTCTTAAGTCGGCCTGTGGGATGGTAGAGGGGTCCGGCTGTTTCATTGGCGATTATAGCGAGCGTTTTATCCAGATCCATAATGTGCAATACACTAACACAAAGAGGCTTGGAATGCAAGTTCTTTACGTACCAGGATATTCGTTTCTAAATTCTAGTCAAAAAGATACGTGACCCCCGAGGCAGGGTAAGGGGACAGTGATGGGGGTGGGTAGCCCCCGGGGGTTTCCCGCTCTGGTATTTTCCACGCCTCCACCGTCAAGGTCAAAGTCAAGGGCAAGGTCAACAGCAGGTCAACGTCAAGGGTGTTGCTCCGCAACGTACTGCTCGTGTTGCTCCGCAACGGTAACGTCAACGTCAACATCTTATCGTGTTGCTTCGCAACGGTAACGGGTCGTGCTCGCTGCGCTCGGTTCGTAACTGCTGGCTGGTATCTGCTAAGCTGTTACCCTTTCGCTGTTCTAATTCCACGGCGTGTCTTTCTACAACCTAGTCAATCCCGCACTGCGTCTGTAGGGGTTTGGTCAGTAACCACTAACGTCAGTGGTTACTAACGTCAGTGGTCACCAACTTAATTCGGTAACGTGTTCCCTCCCCCCGCCATACATGTAGTCGTATATGCTGTCCATAGCGCACACGCAAAATTCCCGTTCAGCGCCTCCACATGTAAGCCAGTCCTCGGCGGTGTATGTGGTCACCTGCTGCCCCTCATCGTCGCAGTTTGTCACGCACATCGCCAACACCGCACTCAGCAGCAGTTGGTGCTTTTGGTTCATTTCAACCAGTGGCACCGGCTCGTAATTTCCGCCCAGTGCCTGCACTGCCTGCGCGTATTCTTGCACATACGCCTGTAATCTTTCCTTGGCTACGGTCATGTTCAGCACCAGCCCCTTTCGGGGCTGGTTTCCGGTTACTTCGTTGTTAAAAACCCGCGCCTCAGCATGTAGCTAAGGTAGGCTTGCGGGCTAACACATTTCGGCTCGCTCAGCGCCTCCAGCTTGGCCAGTTCCAACGCCGTTGCAGGCAGCGCCTTTTTCACGGCATCCCACGCCGCAATAACATGCGCCGCCCGGCTTTTGGGTGCCTTGGCGGTCAGCACCAGCAACGCGTCGCTTGGCGTCGCGTTCCGCTTTGTCAACTTCGTGGCCACGCTGGCCACTTCTGTTACCACCGGCTTCGCTGCCGGGGCTTGCTTTGCTTTCTTGGCCATCTTTGGTTCTCCTAGGTTAACCAACTCGCTGTTGGTATAAGTTAGTCCGCTAATCTGCGCTTTAGTTCCACGTTCTTTTTTATGGCTCCATCAATTTTACTTATGGTGCGGTGCAATAAATTTCGCTCGCTGCGCTCGCAACGTCAACATCTTAGCTTGGTCGCTGCGCTCCTGGGTTCGCGCTGCGCGCTCGCAACTGCATTCCGCCTGCGGCTGCATCGCTGGCGCGCTCGCGTCTCGCTTCGCTCGCCCCCTGCAACGGCAACGTCAACATCTTATCGTGTTGCTCCGCAACGGTAACGTCAGGTCAACTTCAACTTCAACTTCAACTTCAACTTCAACGTCAACGTCAACTTCAACGTCAACCTCGCGCCGCCTCCTCTGGATCACGACCTTCCTTAATTTCGCGTTTGGGATACGGACCTTCGTCCTCTCTATCTTGACCCAGAGTCGTAGCCCGGCCCCTCTGGATCATGAGCTCCCTAGATCGCAGGGCTCCCGATCATGAGCTTCAGCGTCGCTCCCGATCATGAGCTCTTTATTCGGCTCTGGATCATGACTTCATTTCTTCCTTATAGGACGTTCGGGAGCTCTGGGGGATCCTCAAATCTCTCTTTAAACGATTCGAGGAGGGTCTGATGAGGATAAGTGCCGGACAATGGCTGCACCCCCTGCACCCCCTGCACCCCGTGGTGCACCTAGTAGACGTAAGTAATTTATAGATTTATACACTTATATAAAAACCATGGGGTGCATGGGGTGCAGGGGGTGCAACCCGTTTAAAAACAAGCACTTAGACTGCACCCCCTGCCCTATAATCTCCACAGGTTCTTGACATTCACACCGTCTTTAAAGCGGACTCCGTGGCTAGAATCATGCCAAACGAGGCCGAGGGCACGTGCACGAAGCCCTAACTCTTTCCTTTCCCAGTCCTTCGGTTTATAATCAGCCCTCCCGTTTACCTGCTGCCAGAACCTGCTGGCCTTAAAATAAACGACACCATCTTTACTAAAGACATCGACGCTATTGACCTTGATGGCCCCGCTGCGAAGGTCGCCCACGAATTCCCTCAATTGTTCAGTGATAGCCGCCTCCTCCGTGTATTTAGCGGTCATTTCGACAAAGTCGATATCCTCGGCGGCATACCCATCTGCGAGCAGCCCACGCGCACAAGCGATAATAGCGGGGCGATGCTTGATCATAAGATCGAATGGTAAGAGGGCGGGCACCATGCCGACTACGAAGCGTGTGTTCCCTGTAGGATCATCTGGTATAATCTGGGGGTCATTCGTCGTGCCCATCATCACGCCCCTGCGAAGCAGAGTCTCATCGTGCTCTTTGTATGCCCCTCGCAGAGTGGTAGACTGCTGAGTGATGATAGCCTTCAGTCGACCTTTCTCGGTCCGACCGAAGGTATCGATATCGTCAAACAACGAGATTCCCGGCCGCATCAACCTTTTAAGGATGTCCTTATCCTTGCCATCCATCTGCCCTGCGTGGAAGTCGTACACCCGTTCTTTCGAGCCGGTGACCCATCGGGCACAGCCAGTCTTGCCGACCTTCTGCGGCCCTGCCAAGATGACCATGATGCGCCAATCACAGCCGGGGTCCATAACACGTTTGACGTAGCCGCAGACCAGCGCTCGCATGACAGGGGCTAGCTCTTCTGAGAATATCTTCTCAAACCACTCCTCGCCATCCCACTCCCCACAGGCCAGGATGTCCTCCATCGCCGGGCTGTATGAGTTCTTCATGGCTACGTGCTTGATGGCAGTCTGGCAAACACGGAGAGTCAATTTGGGCATATACATATCCCACTGTAGCCCCTCCAGGATTCCTGCATCCTGCAGATTGTTCTGTATCGGCTGGCCGAAGACCTCGAGCTTCGCCGCGTCCTCGTTATATCGGAGACTATCCTTGTGCTTGGGGTGGGCGGAGAGCAGCTTCATCACGTTGTGCTCGTTCACATAGATGCCAGTAACGACCGCCACGCCCGCCGGATTGATTTTGGAGATAGTCAAGAGTTTGTAGTGTTTCGCCAAGTCCGTCATCGACAAGGCCGTGTCCATCCCGGGCACATCCTCCAACTGTAACAATTCGTCTAACTCTATGTCGGCGGCGTCGCCTACCAGCCAGTCGTCCACTTTCTCGGGAGTGGCGATAATCCTTATGGATCTATCCGGGTATTGTGCCCTCAAGCGTAAAAGCAGGCCCGCGTAAGATTTCTTTACTTGCTCTTTTTCGTTGATGTCTGGGTCTGCCAGTATGACGATGTCGCCGCCCGCTGCGAGCGCCTTAACAAGCTCGGGGTGTAAGACCTTCGGATGCACATCAGGATGGTGCCACATATCCTTGCCGCCGATGCCGATAGCTCGCACGCCGAAATGGTCTGCGACCTTAGCTGTCTTTTTCTCGCCCTCGCAGATAAACACGCCTAGGGAAGCGACGCCATGCGGGTAGAGATATGGCATACACGCGAGCACTTCATGACGAGCTAGTTCTTCCTTATTGGGCTGGACATACTTCGGCAGGTCGGCAGGCGCCCCCGCTTTGTAGAACACTCGCTCTCGCCACATATGCTCAAGCTGAGCGCCGGACTGGTCGAAGTATGGGATGCGATAGCACCCCACTGCTAGATCACCACGTGGGCACCAGAGGGATGGTAGAGACCGAGCTTCTGCATATAGGTCGCTATCCTCCAGCCCAGACTTCGCTAAATCTTCTTCCATCAACTCCTTACTAATTTTTCTTTTCACTTCTAAGATGCTGGCGTCAATAAATCCGTCCGCAACCTTATTAGGTGCTTTCATAGGTCTACTCCTCAGGGTTTGCAAGGCTACCAGTTAGTATGCCCCCGAATATGCTCATTAGCAAACAAAAGAATTGCTTGTAATCCTAACGGACAGGTGCATACTGGTTGTGTAGTTAAACGAAACCTAAGGAGCACGATATGACACAGTTTGAAAATGAATTTGCGGAGTTAGATAAGGAAGTAGTTGCACTCGCAGTAAAGCTCGCCAAGCTGGTTTCTGAAAACAGGGGCGACGCGCAGGAAGCTCTGGAGATGTTTACCAAGGAATTTCGAATCTCACTATACAAGAGCGCCAGCGGGGGAACCGGGCCTGAGGAGAGGCAAATGATTGAAATTACCCGAGCAGAAGTGCTGAAACGACTGGGCTACGAAGCGCCGAGCCTCGTATACACGGAAAGTGGGGAAGAGGTAAAAGTGGGCGACGGGGTTACGCTGGACGGGGAAACTCACATGGTAACATACTTCTGCCATCCGCACAAGCCTAGTGCGAGCGGGCGTGTGACCGTGCAGGCGCTGAACGGGCAGTGTTACGAATACTACGTCACCGTGATTGGCGCTAAGTGGGTTAACAGGCGTGACCAGCCGAGCATGCTGGAACAGTGGCTGAGCGAACCCTAAAAGAGTTGCTTGTAATCCTAACGGACAGGCGCATACTGGTTGTGTAGTTAAACGAAACCTAAGGAGCACGATATGAGTCGCATATTTTACAAGATTACAATGGCAGACAAGGAAGTGTGGTTCGCAAGCGGCATGGATCTGGGCGGCCCCGAAAAGTCGCTCGCTGTGGTGCAGAAAGCCGCCGAGGAAAAGGGGGTCGGGGCGACTTACGAATTGGCCACCCAAAAGGAATACCAAGCCTACCGGAGCTGGGTGCAGGGAATGAAGGCGCTGCCATGAAATACCCCACTGTCCATCTTGGTGGAACATCCAAGAACATGTTGCTGGATGGCTACGAGGATTGCTGTAGCGCAATCCGCGTAGCCATCACCATACTTTCTGATCAGGCGCCACACGGGCGTGACTACACCCAACAGAACGACTTTATATGGGCACAAGAAGAGCACACCTACAGAATCAGCAGGCTTCACACCATTTTGGACGAGCTTAACAGGCTGTGCCACGATATCTCAAACCAACAGGAGAACTGAAATGAACAGAGAACAAGCGATTAAAACTGCGAAGGGGCTGCGCAAGGGGATGGTAGTTTACGACTGCACCGACGGCCAGCGCACGACGCACGAGACCATCGGCGCCGCAAAGCGCCACATGCGGAAGCTCGGGAGGGGCGTCGCCCTCAAGTGGGGGGAGCGGCCCCCGCAGCCTAAAGAGGTGACAGCATGATTTATAAGTTCGACATGGACGAAGTGTTGGAGGCGGCGATAGCTGACGACAACTCAGGCTTCTGCCTGTCCTGCGGCAACCATCAGTATGACTGCGAGCCGGACGCACGTGACTACCTGTGCGAGGAATGCGGCCAGCGCCGAGTCCACGGCGCGGCGGAGGTGCTGCTATGTTTCTAGTCCGCGTAAGAGTGGAGGGCGGTGTGACAGGCGCACTAGAGTCTACGCTGAAGATGCACGGTGGGGCACCCGCGCTGTTTAAAACGGCGAGGGAGGCGGAGCAGCAGGCCGCGGAATACATGCGCAGGCTGACGAACCCTTGCGGCTCCGCTCAATATACAGCGTGGGTCGAGGAGGAAGTGAAGCAGGCGATCTATCGCGCCTTTCAGAGTAACAACATATGTGAGAGGGAAGTGATATGAGGAAAGCACAGGAGCCGCTGAACGGCTACGACGCGGACGCTCTGCGTAAGAAGATCGACGCAGCAGTGCATCAGTTGGTAAACCGAATGACTCGCAACCTGCACCCGGACACAGACTACGAAATACGGGAACTCCTGACCGTGCAGTTCCGGTTTTGGCGAAACAGCTGGCCTGCTACAACAGAGGAGGGGAAATGAGCATCGAAACTTGGAAGCAAGAGTTTTATGCGGTAGAGGCCCGCGTTGTCGGCAACGATACAGACGTGGTGTTGCTTGAACACTCGATCAAAAAATGGGAAGGCTTGCAGTTAGAAAGCCTTGAACGGCACAAACTGATCGCGTTCCACAATGGCGATGTTGTTCTTTATATTAAAAATAAAGGCGAGCAGAAAAGGACAAACAGATTCTTCATAGATGGCGCAAGCTGCGCGCTTTGCGCAAAGTATCTGCACGTCGCCAACGAACCCAGTTGCGTATCCTGTCCGCTGAGTAAAGTCAGGGGCAACGTAGAGTGTGACGAAAAAAGAAAGGAGGAAAAGTTTTCGCCTTTTTTGGCATGGACAGAGGATGCTTATCCAGAACCGATGCTTCATTGGCTGAGAAAAGCGCTGAAGGTCGCAATGCTCAAGGAGGGGAAATGACCCCAAAGCAGAAAGTTTTGAAAAAATACGCCGCCGCGTATTCGGCGAGTTTTGCAGATTGCTGGGTTGTATTTCGGGACTACGGCACTCAAGTCGGCGTAGGCAAGAGTGCAGCGATGGCGTGGAAGGATGCGGCAGAGAACATAGCTCCTACCGGATGTGAGGCGAGTAAGCCGACGCTGGCCGAGGTTATCGAATACGCAGAATATTTGACAGAGGGCGATGAGTGCCTTTCTGTGCAAACCGAAATACTGCGGATCGTTACTGAGCATGCGGCACGCGCCACGCAGGACGCGCTGGAAATGGAAAACAAAGAGCTGCGCCAACGCATCAGGCAGTTTGAATTCTGCATTGGTCGCGTCGCCATCGCGCTGGGAGGTGTTTGTTGCGGCGGAGTCGATGTCACGCTGCAACAAGTGCAGGCCGATCCGCATTCAACGACGCGTGTACTTTGTGACGCTATCGCTGCACTTCGCGAGGATGGGAAATGACCCTCGAAAAACGCATCATGGAGTTATGTTTGGAGCATGGCACCCTACGCGCTGCGGCGCTGGCCCTGAAAACTGACGCGGGGTATCTGTCGCGCCTTTGGCACGGAGAGAAAGTGAACCCGAGCGCGGCCCTGCTGAAACGAATGGGGTTGCGCAGAGTAACAACATACGAGAGGAGAAAGTGAAATGATGATTAACGGAGTCTGGTTTGACAACATAACCTGTCCTCGGTGCAGGAAACGCCACCCAGAAAACATCACCTGTAAGTATGCAAAGAGTGTCGCTGATGAAAATAAAGAAGAAAGGGAAAAAGAAAGGGGTGGGGAAATGAACAAGCTGTCTGATCGTGTGCGCGCAAACAGCGAGGCGGCACCGTGGGTGGTTGACGAGATAAAGCAGCTCGAGGCCGCGCTTGCAGAACTGCAACACAACCTAAAAAATTGGGGAGCGATTGAAATAGCAATTCGGAATCCAGCAGTAGCGGAATCAATGCGGCACTGGGAATGCCGCGCAGAGAAAGCCGAAGCTGAACTCAAGGCACTCACCAAGCAGGAGCCTGTGGTGACACCGCCTCAGCCCAGCACCCAAGGGGAGAAACCCATTGATGTAGCCAGACGCTTCCACGAAACGTATGAGAGACTAGCGCCGAGCTTCGGATATGAAACGCGGCAGGACACCAAGACGTTTAATCCCGATTCGCAAAACGGCAAGTTAATGATCGCCGTATGCGCAGAACTCAAGGCGCGCACCGCGCAGGAGCGTGAGGCCACAAGAAATCTTGCTGCTGCGATGTTCGATGCTGGGTTCCGGGCTGGTGCCGACTGGTCTGGTGAGGAGCATATCTTGCACGACATGGAAAGCTTTCGCTATAACGAAGAACGCAATGCAGCCATTGATGCCGCCCTTCGCGGCGAGCAGGAGCCTGAGGCTGATATGGAGAGAGCGGCGAAGATTTGCGAGGATGAAAGTATTATGCAGCCGCTTAACGAGACTGAAAGAAATACAGCACTGGCCTGCGCCACAGCTATTCGTGATGCCGCCATTCACGGCAAGGATGGGAAATGACCGACAACGAGATTAACAAGGAGCACTACTGATGCACTACTATCTGCAGCACGAACGAAGGTTGCGCATGATCAGAGAGAGATACCGCCGACGTCGTAACGCCGAACTGAGATATCAACGCTGGTGCGTGTACAAGGTGTTGGAGTGACCCAAGACTAGCTTGCGCACACGCCCTGACAAGTGTATGCTGTAGGCTGTTGTTTCGAATAACCGTATAATCTCGGAGACAAAGAAATGAACAACTTAGCAATCGCCCTTCAATGGCGAGCCAAGAGAGCTGAGCGACTCGCAATGGATAAAGTGGCGGAGGCTCTCAAGAAAGAAGAAACTGAGCTTAAGAAGAAGCTCATGGAAAGTTTCAAGAAGTCCGTAAACAAGTCCGTGTCTAATGGGGAACGCCTGTTCCAATTCAAGGTTACGCAAGAGCCTGCCATTGCCGACTGGGCCAAACTCTACAAGCACATACTGAAGACTAGGGAATTTGAATTCCTCCAGCGGCGGCTGAACACGACCGCCGTCAAAGAACGCTGGGAAAATAACGTGAAGGTTCCCGGAGTAGGCAGCATCCCGCACGAAGATGTATCCGACACACAAGCCAAGTAAAGGAACACCCATGAAAACGAAGAAACGCGTAATCGAAGAATCCACCGAAGTAGCAGTGCAGTCCACAGGCCGGGCGCTTGCCCTTCCTGTGGAGTGGCAGGAAAGTCTCGCAAGCCAAGCCAAGGAAGACAGCGCACTGGAGCAGCCTTCCGTGCAGGCGTTCAAGACCAGCGGCGGCATCCTCAGCTACAACGGGAACGCCATGCCGGACAACAAGATGAATGTCATCGTCTTGGGGGCTGCGTTTATCAACTCCCTGTTTATCAACAAATACGACCCGTCCAACATCATCAGCCCGCTGTGTTTCGCACTCAGCGAAGACGGCGAAGAGATGGCCCCGCACGAGAACTCGTTCAAGCCGCAAAGCCCCGGATGCGTCGGGTGCGAGCATGCGGAATGGGGCAGCGACGAAAACTCCCCGTCAGGCCGCGGGAAGGCTTGCAAGGAGACTCGTCGGCTGGTAGTCATCCCGGAAGATGCGCTCAACGACGGCATCGAAAAGGCTGTGGCGGCGATCTTTAACGTGCCGGTGACCTCCGTATCTAACTGGGGAAATTATGTGCATACGATGGCAGCGACGGCGAAGCGCCCCACGTGGTCGGTCGTTACGGAGATCTTGCTGAAGCCCGATCCCAAGAATCAGTTCATGGTGAACTTCTCGGCGGTAGATGTCATTAACAACCCCAAGCATCTGGAGCAGTTGACCGCAGTGCGGCAGAAGGCAAAGCAGGCGGTGATGACCCCGTTTGCAATGATGACCCAGGAGCAGTTCGAGGACATCCAAACGGCGAAGGCCAAGCCTGCAAAGAAACGAAAGTTCTAACGGAAAGCCGCGCACCGTCCAAAGCGCGGCAGTTTAGGAGATTGACATGAATGAGCCAGACGATGTTGTTGATAACGAGCAGACAGACGAGTTTGCGGACTACGGCTACAAGCGCCGCGCTGCTGCGGAATTGGAAGAGCTGAACGAACGGCTGAATGACCTCAACGAATTCCTGCGCACTGAAAAGTTCGAGCGTTTGACGGATGAGCAAAAGGGAGCACTTGAAAGTCAGCGGCACCACATGTCGAGTTACGCAACCGTGCTCCGCGAACGCATAGCTGCATTCTAGCCAGACTGCGCTATAATAAAGGGGCGGGCAATCCAGCCCGCTCCCTTTCCTAGGAGAACGACATGCTTACAGGATTTATGATAGGATTTATAGCAGGCGTAGGCTACATGCTGGTCTGGCAAATGATCATTTCTAAGCGTGTGAAATAGTAATAAAGGGGGCGGGCAATCCAGCCCGCTCCCTTTCCTAGGAGAACAAATGTATCTAACGCCTAAAGCCCGTGAAAAGATGCTCGCTCTGCCAGCGGAGGTGCAAGAAAAGCTGCGGCGAGAAGCTGCCACTATGCGGCGCAGGGAGAAAAGAAGGCAGTGGAAGTCCAAAAACGCTAAGAATCCATACGACGCTATGGATTCGTCAGATTTCCAAAACGCCTACTAGGAGCTTAAGTGATGTGGACTATCGACTTTGAGACGGACGCCATAGCTGGCAACCCGACCGTCAACCCCCCGAAGCCGGTTGGCGTTGCGACTAAGCGTCCCGGTTACAAATCTGTATACCGCTCATGGGGCCACCCGAGCGGGAACACCCATACATTCGAAGAAGCGAAGGCGCACCTTCATAAGATTGTGGATAGCGGTGCGCCGCTTCTATTCCACAATGCCAAGTTCGACCTCAGCGTTATGCGACAGTGGTTTGGGATTTTGCCTAAGGCCAACCCTATCCACGACACCATGTTTATGATCGCGCTGTATGACCCATATGCCGCTACCTTCAGTTTGAAGCCTAGCGCTGAGCGGATACTGAACATTGCCCCCGAGGAGCAGGACGCGCTGCATGACTGGATAATGGCGCACGTCCCGCAGGCTACTCACAAGACAGCGGGCGCATATATCGCACTCGCACCTGCCGAGATCGTAAAGCCCTATGCGCGGGGCGACGTGGATAGGACGGAGGCGCTATACCTATTCCTCAAGGACAAAATACCTCTGGCCGCGTATGACCGGGAGCGCGCCCTGCTGCCCATCATTATGAAAAGCGAGCAGCGTGGCGTCAACGTAGACGAACACAGGCTTTGCGAGGACATGGCCGGGTATGAGGGCGCGTTGCTGAGATTGAACGATAAGATACACGGCCTGCTCAAGAACGACAGTGTTAATCTAGACAGCGGCACCGAGTTGGCCAATGCCCTAGACTCTGCGGGCTTTATAGGCGAGTGGCAGCTAACCCCCACAGGCAAGCGAAGCACAAGTCGGGACAACCTGGAACGGGCCATAGCAAATCCCAAAGTGCTAGGGCTGCTACAGTATAGGGGGGCGCTGTCACACTGTCTGAGCAGCTTTGGAAGGCCGTGGGTTGCCCTTGTCCGCGAATACAACGGGCGGCTGCACCCGGACTGGAACCAAGTGCGGCAGGCTCGGGGCGATGATATCAAGGGCACCCGAACAGGGCGGCTATCCTGCGGGAAGCCCAACTTTCAGAACATGCCTAACGAGTATGAGGTCGCGATACCCAAAGGCTTTCCGGCCCTGCCTATCATGCGGCAGTATCTTATCCCTGACAAGGGCTATGTCTGGCTGAAGCGCGACTACAGCCAGCAAGAACTGCGGATACTTGCCCACTACTCGGACGGCAGGCTACTCGCACGTTACAAGGCGAACCCGCGGATAGACGCGCACGAAGAAACCAGTGCGCTTATCACCGAGCACACAGGCCTCACGCTGCCCCGGAAGCATGTTAAGATTACAGGCTTCAGCACCATCTATGGAGCGGGCGTATTTGGCCTGAGCCAGCAGTTGAAGGTAATACCTCATGAGGCTAAGCAAGTCCGCGATGCTTACTACGCGGCGCTGCCCGAAGTGCCCGAGCTTATGAAAGAGTGCCAGAAGATTGGCAGGTCGGGCGGCAGCATCACCACATGGGGCGGGCGGAGCTACGCCTCGGAACCGCCCAAGCTCGTCAACGGGAGGATGATGGAGTTCCACTACAAGCTGCTGAACTACCTAATCCAAGGCAGCGCGGGCGACTGCACGAAGGAGAGCATCATAAGGTGGAACTCTGCGAAGGGCAACGGGCAGTTCCTTGCTACGGTGCACGACGAGAACGACATACAAGCGCCCAAGGAAGACTGGAAACGCGAGATGGGGTATCTGCGGCGGGCTATGGAAAGCATAGAGTTCGACGTGCAGATGCTGAGCGATGGTTTCTACGGGAATACATGGGCGGACTTAAAGGCGTGTGAATGATCATCCAAATAATCATAGGCGTCACGGGCGTCACGGCGATATGGCTCAGCCAGAATCCAGACCCCCGAATTCACAGATGGGCGTGTGTGGCAGGAATCCTCGGTCAGCCCTTCTGGTTCATAGCGATGTATCAGGCCGAGCAATGGGGCATCCTCGTATTGTGCGTGTGCTACACTATTTCGTGGATGCGCGGTGTGCGAAACTACTGGTGGAGAAAATCATGATTGGAGACACTCTTACACTTATTGGCTTCATCGTTATTATCCTGTTCGTAATATCATTGTGGAACTCGGAGGGCTAAATGATCACAACCACTTACAAGTGCGATAACTGCGGGCACGAGCAGCCTACAAAAGAACAGATGTGGGAGGTAGTAGTCTACTGCACCCATATGGATTCTTCGCCCATAAAACGCGAATTTAATTGGGTGCCTTCGTCCAGCCCAATGTGGTGCAGAAAATGTGTGGACAAACTAGGGCTGCTGGGAAATTGGAAGCCCGAGAAGATTTTCCCGGCTCAGACTGCTCCAACACTTGAGGATAAAATCCGCGCGATTATACAGGAGGAGATAGACGATGCCAGATACTAAAGCGTTCTCGTGGTCGTATAGCAAGCTGTCGCTCTACGAAAAATGCCCTGCGCAGTATAAGTATCGTTACGTTCAGGGACTGGCAACTCCTAAGTCCATGGCGGCTTCCCGCGGGTCGGAAATACATGCCTCTGTGGAGAACTTCCTGCTTGACAAGGCGAAGACGGTGCACGAAGCAGCGGCAGACTACATGGGGCTATTCAAAGAACTCAAGTCCCATAAGCCGCTCATTGAGGAGAAAATAGCCATCTCTGATTCATGGGACGTCGTGCCGTGGGCAGCGGGATGGGGCCGTATGGTGATCGACTCCTACTACGTGGAGAAGAAAGCCGTGGTCATGCAGGAGTGGAAGAGTGGTAAGATGTATGACGACCACGAAGACCAGCGGAACCTCTACGGCACAGTGACGATGTTAAAGCACCCGGAGACCAAGACGGCCACGGTGCGGACTATATACCTGGATCTGGGCAAGGCCGTGAAGGTGGAATACACACGCGACCATGTGGAGGATATCATCGAAGATTTTGACAGGCGCATTAACTTCCTCAAGGTGGACGATGAGATGAGTCCCCGCCCCGGCTGGTATTGCCGATTCTGCCCCTTTAGCAGGATGAGTTCGTCCGGTGGCCCATGCAAAATCGGCTAGAGCGTAACGAAGAGCAGGACACTGTGGACTATATGCTGGATAATTACGGCATAGAGTCTATAAAGCAAACCTTCATGGGGAGCAGGGGCTGGCCGGATAGGATATTCTTGCTGCCCCGGCGCCCCGCATGGATTGAGTTTAAGAAGAAGGGCAAGAAGCCCCGCAAGCTCCAGATTTATCGGATGAAAAAACTAAAATCTCTTGGCTACGACGTAACCTGGACGGACAATAAAAATGAAGCAATCCTCTGGCTCGAAAAAATATTCGCCTCACGCTTATCAAACGAGGGCAATAACTCTGATGATAAAGCAGGCTTGCGCGGGGCTTCTGCTAGACCCCGGACTGGGTAAGACATCCATAACTCTGGCAGCGGCTACGATCTTAAAGAATAAGAAGCTCTCCAAGGGCGTCTTAGTCATAGCTCCCCTCCGCGCAGTCTATGATGTATGGCCTGCCGAGATTGAAAAGTGGGAGGACTTTAACCACTTCAGCTATGGGGTTATACACGGCAAGACGAAGGTGGCCGCACTTCACGGGCCGCAGAAAGATTTTTACTTTGTGAACCCTGAGGGGATTCAGTGGCTGTCTGAGGAGTTGCTAAGTCTGCCCGTAAAAGACTGGCCCTTTGACATCCTTGTGGTGGACGAGAGCACTAAGTTTAAATCTGGCAGAGGGCCACGGTTCAAAGCTTTGAGGAAGATAGTGGGCAAGTTTCGGAGACGTTACATCCTCACGGGCACCCCGACGCCGAACGGCTTGCTTGACCTCTATGGGCAAATCTACATACTTGACCTCGGCAATGCGCTAGGGGCGTATATCACCCATTACCGGAATAACTACTTCTACTCCAGCGGCTTCGGAGGATACACTTGGTCTCCGCGTGAGACTGCGATGGAGGACATTACTGAAAAGATAGCCCCGCTTGTCTTGCGTATGCGTCACGAAGACTACCTCACCCTCCCCAAGCTGGTCAATCAATACCATTGGGCCGAACTGCCGCCTGAAGCTCGCGCGCAGTATAAGGCTATGAAGGAGGAGTTTATGCTGGAGATAGGGGAGGAGACTATTATCTCCCCGAGCGCCGCCGCAGCAGGGATGCGATGCAGGCAGATTATTAATGGGGCAATCTACACCAACGTAGAAAAGAAGGAATATGCGGTGCTGCACGATGCCAAGATTGACTTGTTAAAGGACTTAGTAGAGGAGCTGAGCGGACAACCCCTGCTGTTGTTCTACGAGTTTAACCATGACAGAGACAGGCTAGTGAAGACACTGGGCTGGCCGTGCATAGGACACCAAAGCCAAAAGAAAGACAGTGTGAATATCCGGCTGTTCAACGCGGGCCTGCTTCCCGGACTTATAGCCCATCCTGCGAGCGCGGGCCACGCCTTGAACCTCCAGGGGGCGTGTTGTCACGTAGGCTGGTTCGGCCTCACATGGAACCTTGAGCACTACGACCAAGCGATCAAGCGCGTGTGGCGGCAGGGCAACGAGTCTTTACGAGTTATTGTTCACCACCTATGTATAAGGCGCTCCCTGGATGAGGTAGTCATGGATGCGCTGCGATCTAAACACAAGACCCAGACTACATTTATGGAAGCATTAAGAGCCTTGCATGTCTAGTTTGACGGTGCTATAGTGTAACTACCCTCTACCCCACTGGAGGGATTTAACAGTGGGGATAAACCCCTTCTTAAGGAGAATTAAAATGGCTGCAAAGAAAGCACCTGCTACGACGAAAGAAGCCCTCGTGAAAGACGCCCCCACCCCCGCCGCGCCCAAGCGCAAAGTCGGGACACGGGGCAGTTCCAAATTCCCCGGCACCAACGTCATCACCCTGCTGGTGGACTTCAACCCGAAACGCAAAGGCTCCGCGAGCCACGGCCGCTTCGAGAACTACGAAGACGAAATGACCGTCGAAGAAGCGCAGAAAGCCGGAGTCACTCCTGGCGACCTGCTCTGGGATACGGCCCACGGCTTTGTCGAGGTCGGCGAGAAGTTCAACAGCAAAGCAGTCGTGAAGTCCAAGCCAGAACCCAAAGCCAAGGCCGAGAAGCCCGCGAAAGCCCCCAAGAAGGGCAAGGTCGTGGTTGAAGAGGAAGACGAGGAAGAAGACGAAGAGTAATTCATTTTCGGCATTTTGTTCCAGCGCCCGCCTCTAGGCGGGCGTTTTTACTTACAGGAGACAATCATGGAAGTATATGTTATATCAAGCGGACGAGCTGATAAGCAGACGACTTACAACAGCCTTCCAGCAAGAATACAAGAGAAAGTCAATATCGCCATACCTTCCGCGGAAGCCGCCGATTACGCGGAGTATCCCCACGTTCTTGTGCCCGTGATGGGCATCGGCCGGACAAGGCAGTGGCTGGTAGACCAGTGCGCAGACCAAACAATCTGTATGCTGGACGACGACCTTACTTTTGCCACACGGCGGGAAGACGACCCCACTAAGTTCTACCCTTCCACAGAGTATGAGATTGAGGCTCTGTTTGCAGACATCGAATTTCAGTTGTCAAATTTCGCCCACGTCGGAGTGGCTTCTCGGGAGGGGGGCAACCGGCAAGTGGAAGACTATCGCGGCACCGGGCGCATGTTGCGCGTATTGAGTTACGACGTTGAGATCTTACGCAGGACGGGAACACGCTACGACAACCTGGAGGTCATGGAAGATTTTGACGTAACTCTGTCCTTGCTCCGAAAGGGCTACCGCAACGCCATCGTCAACTACATGGTGCAGAATCAGAATGGCAGCAACCTGAAGGGCGGGTGCAGTCAATACCGCACGAAGGATGTGCAGGAGCGGGCGGCAGCCGCTTTGGCTTCGCGGCACCCCGGCTTCGTTAAGCTGGTGCAGAAAAACACCAAAGGCGCGGATGGATGGGGCACCCGAACAGACGTCATAATCCAATGGAAGAGGGCGTATGAAGAATCCCAATGAGCAGGTGGCGTATTGGATCACAGAGCGTGAGAAGATCCGTGTGCAGCACGACGAAGGACAGCGCAAGCCGTGGACCGCAGACACTACTCTGGAGCGCTACCGGTTCTGCAATGTGCGGCGGGAAGATGACAGGGTTACGCGCTGGCTGAAGAAGTATTGGCGCGACCCTAACGAGGGCCACGAAAATATGACTGCGGCCATGCTCCTCGCCCGCATGGTGAACTGGCCGCCGACCCTCGATTTAATAGGGTTCCCGCTAACGTGGGATCCGCAGCGTATAGTTGACGCCATACACGCCTGCATGAGCGAGGGGAAAGCGTGGTCTGCCGCATACGTCGTAACAACCTGCGGAGTGAGTATGGACAAGGCGCTATACGTTGTCCAGACAGCAGGGCTTGCGGCGGGCAACCCCACGTATACCCCCGCCCCCGCCGACACGCTGGCGGGCTTCTGGACAAGGCTTAAAACTATTCCCGGGCTAGGGGCGGGCTTTTTGGCGGCGCAAGTTGTGGCAGACTTGAAATATCTCAAACCGCTGAGTGGCGCCGCCGACTGGGGAAATTGGGCTACTCCCGGCCCTGGAAGTCGCCGAGGAATAAACAGGTATTTCAACCTCGCGTTAGACGCCAAGCTGCCAGCGATCGAGTGGCTTGCTCGCCTGCACCAAGTCCGCTCCGAGGTAGAAGACCTACTGCCTGCTCATCTCCGGGACATCCACGCGCAAGACTGGCAGAACGTAATGTGCGAATGGGATAAATACCAGCGGACTGTCCTGGGGGAAGGTCGGCCCCGCAGTAACTACCGCCCGGAGACCGCATATGAAATCTGAGCTTCTGGCCATTAGGAATCGGCTGCACATCCGGAATGTAAACCGAGACGGCCGCTGTGATTGTTTGGTAGTTTGGGAGGACGGGGAATGGAAGGTGGAGATATTCGCCAGTGAAGCACACGCTCATAAATTCGCAGATGAGCACAAAATGGAGGTCGTGAATCATGCATAGCTTAGTCGCACGTAATGTGAACGATGCCTATTACGAGGGCATGTGGTATATGTATCTGATGGGCAAGGAGCAGAGCAGCCGGGGCGGGGATGTCCGAACTGTTCCGCACCCGGTAGTCACTCAGTATGAAAAGCCGTGGGAGCGGGTGCTGTTCAACGGACCCCGAAGGCCCAACCCCTTCTTCCACCTTATGGAGTCGATGTGGATGTTGGCGGGGCGGCAGAATGTAAGCTGGCTCTTGAAGTATAATTCGCGAATGCAAGACTTCGCAGACCACGGAGTCCTTCGCGGAGCTTACGGTTACCGATGGCGAAAGCATTGGATAGAAGAAAGCGGGGACTCCTTCGACCAGATACGTATGGCCATTGAGATGCTCAAAGCCTCAAGCACTACGCGGCAAGCAGTGATCGCAATGTGGGACCCCGGCATAGACCTCGGCACTGACAACAAAGACGTCCCCTGCAATACGCACATCTATTTCCGTGTGGTGAACAAGAAGCTGGAGATGACGTTGATGTGCCGCAGCAATGATATCGTATGGGGCGCGTATGGGGCGAACGCTGTCCACTTCAGTTTCCTCCACGAGCTTGTTGCGCTAGGGGCGGGCTATCCGCAGGGCAAGATGTATCAGTTCAGCAACAACTGGCACATCTATCGGCGGCACTGGTATCTGCTACAGGAAAAGGAATACGAGGGCAACCCTTACGAAACGCACGACCATCCCTTTGTGCCGCTAATCCGGCCCGGAACAGCCGAGACCTACCAGGACGTATTGCGGGATGCAGAGGATTTCACAGGCGCGCTGTTCCTCTGGGAGCATGTCTTCCGCACACGGTTCTTTACTGACGTCGTGCTCCCTATGCGCAAGGCATGGGAGGCCCACAAAGCCGGAAACGACCACGCCGCCCTAGTAGCGTTAGGAGAGACCTACCCCTGCGACTGGACAGACGCAGGGGAAATCTGGATTAAGGAGAGCATCGATGGCAAAAGCGAATGACATGCAGGTCGGCGGGCAGCACTATCGGGGCGTGAAGATTCAACATTGGGACATTGTGGACATGCACAGACTCGACTACTTCCAGGGTCAAATCACGAAGTATGTGATGCGGTGGAGAGACAAGGGCGGGATGCAGGACTTACTGAAAGCACAGCACTTCCTGGCAAAGTATATTGAACTGCAAAAGGAGGGCGACACCCCCTGCGGTGCTGAGAGCGGCGCTGAGCCGGGGAGGGGATATGTCGACCAAGATGCAGAACCTGCAGTTGCACGTCCGGTGCGGGCGGGTATAATAAAGCTTTAGCGCTCTGGCAAGTGGGCCTTGCCCGGCCCTGAAGATGGCTTAGGTTTGCGACTCTGCCCAACTCCTCAAGAGTCGCAGTGCGCTTAGGACTTGCATTGTAGGGAGCAGGGTGCCATCTCTCCCTACTACTTTCTTTAAGGAGCAAGACAATGGTGATACTTCGGATTGCCGCCGCCTTTGTAGATGACTTAACCCGGATTGCGCTAGGCGCTATTTGGAGGGTAGCCTTCCTTGCACTCATATTCTTACCAATCTGGTGGAGCGCACTATGACATTCCGTCCAATGCTGGCCTGCAAGACCCCGTCCGACCTGTCGCAGCTCACATACCCCATGCTGTCCAGCTACAAGCTAGACGGAATACGGGCTTTCATGTGGGAGGGCCGTATGATGAGCCGCAGCATGAAGCTGCTGCCGAACCAGAAAATGCAGAACTGGTTCCAAGCGCGGCCCGGGCTGGAGGGATTCGACGGGGAGCTGATTGTTGGCCCACACGATAACTCTGTTTACCGCCGCACGATGAGTGCTATTATGTCCATTGACGGCAACCCAATGGAGGATTTGACGTGGTATGTGTTTGACACCGTGGGCATAGACAAACAGTTCGCCATACGGATCAACACTTGCCGCGAAATAATAGGGCAGCATGACGTTGTAAAAGTCTTGGCCCACAAAGTCGTACATAGCCCGGATGACGTGCTTGCGCACCACGCCGAAGCCATAGCCACGGGACATGAGGGGCTAGTCCTCCGCGCCCCCGACGAGTTTTATAAGCGGGGCCGGAGCACCATGCGCGAACAGGGCATGGTGAAGATCAAGATGTTTGAGGACAGCGAAGCTGAAATACTCGGCATGGTTGAACTCATGCACAACAATAACGAAGCCGTTGAGAATGAACTTGGGCTGACCAAGCGTAGCAGCCACAAAGAGAATAAGCGGCCCGCAGGGATCTTAGGCGCCTTGCAGGTGCGCGACTTGAAGACTGGGGTGGAGTTTGAAATAGGCACCGGCTTCACGGATACTATGCGCTATAATTACTGGAACGGCGTAGACGATATGAAGGGGCTTATAGTCAAGTATAAGTTCTTCCCTGTGGGCGTAAAGGACAAGCCCCGGCATCCTGTCTTTTTGGGCTTCCGTGCGGCAATTGACCGCTAGGGCGGTATACGCCTCTAACAAGGGGCTAAACGGGCATATCGGGGGCTACCAGACAAGTCCTAACGCCATCAAACAGGGCCGGTAATACCCTACCCCATGCCAAAACAGGGCACATTAGGACAACTAGGAGAATAGCATGACGCGCATCAAAGATTTGCTGGTGGTAGAGGAAGAAGACTACAAAGATGATCGCAGAGAATTATTCTGGTGGGGCTTCTTTGCAGGCTTCCTAACCGCCGTAGCGGGCGGGCTGACTATGAACTACGTGTTCAGCCTTCTTTGGTCCTGAGAAGTTGCACCAGAATTTGCTGGTTCTTTAACTCCTTCTGCCGCTGGTCATCTGGCGGGAAGTGCCAATTAAGATCGTCGCTGCCCGGTGCTGGATAAGACCGCATCTTAAAGGCAGGGACGTTCGGCACACTTCCGGGAAGTTTATTCTCCTTGACCTGATCGCGCTGTTCCCAAGAGGGCAAAGGCGTTAGAATGCCCGCTTTCTCTAGCGGGTCACGTATGGCCGGAATAAGGTGGCGGTCGGTATAGAGCGACTTCGCCCGCACCCATGCTTCCCGCAAGCGGCTCATTTAGTTCCTTCTGCGTTCTGCATAAAGTCTTTTGACTTGCTCCCTGAACTGGAGCCGAACCAGAAGTTCATGATCTGTATCTGCGCCGCAGTCATTACACCAAGCAACGGGAGCAGCATATCCTTGTTTTGCAGGGGAATGATCACGGTGCCAGACAGGAGCTGATACAGCAGCGTGAAATAGCCTGTCGTATAGATCACGGACAGCAGAATCTGCGGCCACATATTAACCTTGGCCAGTTCCCGGGCGCTGGATCTGTCCTTGAATTCCAGTTCCGAATATTTGAAGCCCCGCTCCTGCTCGTCGTTCTGATACGCCAGCTCAAGCTTTTTGATCTCGGCCAGTTGATCGGGCGTTATCTTGCCGTCCTCGAAAGCCTTGCTGAGCTGCGCCGTGGTCGCGCCGTCAATCCCTATGATCTTTCCGATTGCGGCCACCGCGACGCCGCCCAATGGACCAAGAAAGGCGCTGGCGACCGTTGGGGCCAGCGTTTGCAATAGGTCGAGAAAGCCGTTCATATTAGTAGCTCCAGATAAAAGGGCGGGGGCTGGTCGGGGAGTTCGGCAGGTCGTCCAAGTGGATGAAGCGGCCACTGCCTTTTTGCGACACACCGATGCCAGTGAAGAATCTAACATCAAACCCGGTCGCAACAGCACAAGCGAGGAGTTGATAAGCCTGCAAGCCTCGGACTCCTATGTCGATGGCCCTGCCAGTGGTATGCGGCCCAGTGAGTCCTGTGCTAGACACCTTTGCGTTATACTCCGGACAGCGGGCGGCGCTGTTCACCGGCAGGGCGAAGCCTAGCGACACGCGCAGCTTCTCAATCTTGTCCATGAAGTCCTGCTGTGGCAGCATCCCGCAGCCGCACTTGCAGGCCAGTTCAGCGTTTGTGAAGTGTGGTGTCATTTGTCCACCTTTTTGTCCAGCTTATCTTCGATGCGCTGACAGACTTTAAAAATTGCAGCTAAGTCTTTCTCGACGTCAACGCGCTTGACATACTCCCCCGCCACCAGGACTTCCATGTCTTGTATTTTACTTGCCAGCACCATGTCTGCCTCCTGTAGTTGCTCCATGGAGCCTTTTAGTCCAGTAAGAACCCACACCATAAGAAATCCAGCGATGGCCCCTACGATGTTGAAAGCGGTTTGCATATCCATTTTTAAAGTCCTTTTATTTGCGCTACGGGATGCTTCAAGTTTTGATGATCTTCAGCACCACAGCGGATGGCTGCATGTTATTGTGGGAGCCTCCGCCGCCAGCGGCTGCGGTGTTGCCCTGGTCGTAATTGGCCCCGCCCGCGCCAGCGGTGCCGACGGTATTCGTTAGAACCGCGCCGTGGACGTGGCTAGGGATTTCCGCAGTCGTCAGTGTGTGAGTCTCTGCACCACCAGTATTGCCGACTGCATTGCCGAGTGTGGCTGTCCCAGTCCCGGCAGAGCCGACTGCAACCCGCCGACGAAAATCAGGTAACCCGAATGTCGTGGAGCCATCCCCAATGCCCCATGTCGTACTTATTGCCGTGAACAACGCGGCATACGTTGCGCGGCTTACATTTGAACCATCGCAGCCGAGATATCCAGTAGGCGCGGCAGTGCCGCCAAAATCAAGAATCGCGCCTGCCGGAATCCCACCCTGTGCCGCAGTCAGCGGAGTAGTCAGCCCACCAAGCGACGTGATGTCCAAGTTCGCGCCCGCCTTCGCCATGCCGGACGCTCGCAGATAGGCCACACATCGCACGACGCCCGCAGCATAGCCCTGGAATATCGCGTAGTCGCCCGCCGCAGTCGTGATGTTCGCAGCCCCCGGCAGAATAAGGGAGGCGCCATGCGTCAGGATCAGTATGCCCGTAAATCTCACGAGTCGCTGCGTTCCTTCTGCTAACGTTATCGCTGTCTGCGTAGTCGTGCCGGTCACATCCACGGTGTTGCCAGTCGCAGTCGTTAAGTTCAGAGTGCCTGCGCCTGTTGCCGATGCGATATCCGCGCCGTTTTTGGAGTTGAATAAAGTCCCCGCAGTAATCGCAGTAGACGCTGAAAACGCACCTGTCAGCGCCACAGCCGCAGCGGTGAACTTGAGCAACTCTACGCCAGCCAGCCCAAAGCGAATATCTCCCGCCCCCGCGCGATACCAGCCAGTAGCGACCTCGTCTGCCCAAGTCACACCGGGCGCTGCCAGCGTCCCTGCGAACGCTTTCAGTGCAGCGCTCATCCCGCCTTTGCCAGAGCGGGAAAGGCTGTCCTGCATCGCCACAGCGAGATCGTCCAGTGTGGCATTCGCCCACCCTGCCTCGATCAAGTCGTTAACGACAACAGGGTTTCCTGCCGCTAGGGTGTAAACTCCGTTCGAATCACGCGACATAATAGCTCCTATTCATCCGTATCAAACGAGGCTGCGAGTGTTCCCAGCTTCGGGTAAATCGTCTTGCGTATAGTCTTTGCCATCACCCGCTGTGCCTCAGTTCTGCCCATGAGGAGCTTTGCCCCTGTCTTCGTAGTTCCCGCTGCGCTCGCGACTAGCAGTCCCGCTGCGACTCCCGCCGCAGGGGTAATCCCCGCCGTTGCAGCAACAGATCCGAGGCCCAGCGAACTTCCAAGCCCATAGCCTATTTGACGCGCCGCTGTTCCCCCAAGCCTTTGACGCTCTAACACGGCGCTCATCGGGCCTGTCAGTCTCTGGAAGTGCGCCGCCTCCTGAACCTTCAACTTTCGTGGCGAGACACTTTGAACTGCATCTACAAGATTTCGCGCCGTTATGTCGCGCATACCGGGATTAGCGACGGGGGTTGTGGAGGATATACCTCCCGCAATATCTGCTGCCTCTTCCAAGACTAGGTATTTACTATACGCCAAATCTATCTCTTTCAAAGCAGAGATATCACTTTTGGATAGCGCCCCTTTAGCCGCCGCCCTATCAATGAAGGAGCGCTCTATCGCCTTGTAGCCTGCAATTAAATTCTTGGAGGGCAGGTCGGTAGCGGTGAGATTTCTTCGTTCTTCCCTAAACAGATTCAATACGTCGCGCCACTCCCGCCCTGACTGTGCGCCTTTTGACGAAGAAAATATCTGCGCGGCCTTCTTGCGGAAAACGTTTTGCATTTCATCGGTCGCTCCGGGCATAGCCAGCAATGCTTTCTCAGTCGCCGACTCCCTAAAGACGCGGGGCAGGCTGATAACTTTATTCTCCAATATTTTGTCGTAGGAAGCGTCGAAGCCTCGAGGAACGTCTCTAAAAAAGCCGCTATTGCGCGAGACTGAGGCAGTAATTTCCTTAGATTTAGGGAGGAACAGCCGTAGCATATCCGTGACTTCCTTGCCTGCTTCCTGCACGACTTCCTGCCCTACTCGGTCAGTTTGAGTCCTAATGCCTATGATTCGCATCAGGTCTTCCCCCGCGCCCAGAACTCCCCCCACGAACCCCTTACTGGCCTGTCCGACTGTGGGATTTAGATGTTGCTTCTCCAACTGATGCCCTAGCTTAGACATCTTAGCTGCACCGGGGCCGAGAACTCGCAAGCCGCCCTTCAAAGCGGAGCCAAGCACGCCCGCCATAGCCGCAGACTTCAGCGCCTCCTCCCCACGATCTTCTCCCTCTATCGTAGGCCGGAGTGCTGCGGCCTCTGCGGCTGCCACTGCGGGCACGACGCCAAAGCCCAGAGCTTTCTTCAGTAAACTCGGCCCCCGGAGGACTCCACGCAGGGCTTTCTCCGCCTTGCCGAGGGGGAGCGCCAGCATCCCTATATTTCCCGCGATATTCCCGGCCATGCCCCACCCGGTATTGGAGATCGCCCGTTGCGCCTTTACGTCGGCTTCGGAAACCTTGCCCAGACCGGTAAGCTGTTTGATGCTCTGCGTCGCCTGCGCGGGCGCGACACCTATCCCGGCCACGGCTTGCTCATGCCACGGCATTTCATCTATCTGTGGCTGTAGGTCTCCTCCAACAGTGTGCCGCACTCTTGGCGCCATGCCCGGTATGAGATCTTGGTTTTCCACGGGCGGCGCTCGGTATTGCTCAGGCACGTCTGGAAGCGGCGTGGCCGGGCCTTGGGGTGCAGGTATTGGGGCGCTGCCAGCAGGCTGTCCCGACAGGTTTGCGGGGGTGCCTGCCCTTCCGGCCATAGCTTGCGCCGCCCCCGCCGCAGCTTGGGGCGTAGCAGCCTCCACTTCGTAGACTTTCCCGTTAATTTCGATTTCGTAGATCTTCATTATTTCTTCTCACGAATCCGAACGCCGTTGATTACAGTCCACCCGCCGCTTGCCCCCGCACGTGCTCCAACATCAACAGCCTCGCCTTCCGGCGTAGCGCCGGGACGTTTATCCATGCCGAAGCGCACTTGGTCCATAGAATATCCAGCAGCGAGGGCTTTGTTGATTACCACTGTCTCCGCTTTAAACAGCGCCAAGTTCTTTCTGATCTTGTCATAGCCATCTCCAGGATGGGGAATGAAAGACTTCAAGCGTGGAAATTCCGCAGCGGTGACTGCTGCGCCACTGCGGGCATGAATCATAAGACTGCCTATATTGAAGACCATCGCGCGGGCGTCTACACCCTTTGGATCTGTGCGCTGCAAGATTTCATCCGGAATCCACCCCGTCTTTCCGTAATCGAACGCTGCCGGATACTGATCTATTGCCGCTGTAGCGGCGTCCAAGATCTGTATACGCCCAGCATTCTCCGCATAAGTCGCCCGGACTTTAGCAGGCATCGCGCCAGCCTTGAGCGCTGCGGCTTCGGCCCTCGCCGCGTCTGCATCAATCCTACGGTTAAGCTCTGCCTGCCGCATGCTCAGATTTCCCCCTGCGATTTCCCGCCGCAATGCCTGCGCTTCCTGATGGCGACCCTGCGCCTCCAGTCTGCGGGCCTGCGCCTCTGCAAGCGTATTTGCCTTCGCGTCCGCCGCCTCTACAGCTTTGATTTGGAACTCGGTGCTTTTGATGCCCTGCGACTGCGCGGTCATCGGATTGGCAACCATCTCCCCCGTATCCGAATTAGTGTATGCGACGTCCGCAGCATTGGGGCGAAGGGGCTTGCCGTCCACCAGAGATTGATCAATCAAGGATTGCCCCTGTCGCTGCATAGTCTTGCCGCCAAGCGTAGTCATCGCCAGCCCGCCAAGGAAGTCCCGCTGGGAGCCTTCCTTCGACGCCGCAGCAATGGCCTTCAAGGGCGCAAGATCTAGCGGCGTCTCAGTCAGCTTCGCAAGACGCCCGTAGAGGGCCGCTAGGTCAGGCCGATTTACCTCATTAGGGGACGCCATATTCGCCTTCCTCGCGAGGGATGATGCGATCTTCTACCGGGGCGGGCTTCTGGCTCCCGTAAGCGGCCAGGAGCTTCGCCATAAT
>Ga0163149_10000846_pt1 | contig 40196 bp, 27 predicted proteins | sample OliLakLV19MP5G1_FD_148604 | JGI IMG/M metagenome (GOLD analysis project Ga0163149, IMG submission 148604) | Freshwater microbial mat bacterial communities from Lake Vanda, McMurdo Dry Valleys, Antarctica - Oligotrophic Lake LV.19.MP5.G1 | ecosystem: Environmental > Aquatic > Freshwater > Lake >...
CGGTCACGTCGAGGCGGTTCGTGTTGTACCAGGTGATGTAGTACGCAGCGTTGTCGCGGATCGCGCAGCGCACGACCGTCGCGGACGGACCCGCCGTGCGGTTCGCGGCCTGCTCGACCGTCGGGAAAGTCGGCGCGAAGACGTCGTTCGCGGCCGTCGAGTTCTTCAGGTACCACTCGGACGCGCCGTTGTCGTTCGCGACGAAGACGTCCGGGTCGCCGTCGTTGTCGACGTCGCACTCGTCGGCGTCGAGCGAGGTCGTGCTGTCGGACGGCACCACGACGCCCGTGGTCTGCAGCGCGTAGTTGCCCGCGCCGTCGTTGCGGTACATGCGCTCCTGACCGTTGAAGTTCGCGATGAACAGGTCGAGGTCGCCGTCCAGGTCGTAGTCGATGTAGTCGCCTTCGTTGTCGTCGGAGCCCGAGCCCGAGAGCGCGACGGCGGCCGTGAACGTGCCCGTTCCCGAGTTCTTGTAGATCGCGTCGGTGAACGAGAAGCTGCCCTGCAGCCAGTTCAGGCCGTAGATGTCGAGGTCACCGTCATTGTCCTGGTCACCCATCTCCTGCTCGTAGTGACCGTCGCCGGTCGAGTAGGCCCCGGTGAATGTCGAGCCCGTCACGTCGCGGAAGGCCAAGGTGCCCGTGTCCGAGTGGCGGTTCTTGAACATGCGCGGCAGTTCCTGGCGCGCGCCGTGGAGGACGTCGAGGTCGAAGTCACCGTCGATGTCCCCGAGGTCGATGTCGAGGGCGCTCGAGGCGACGTCGGCGTTCACCCCGGTCGAGTTCGTCGTGTTCGTCGACTGAGTGCCCTGTGCCCAGATCGCCGGAGCGCCCGGGGCGATGTCGATGCCCGTCAGCTGACCGCCGCCCGGGTTGAACTCCACGAAGACGCCCGCGCCGTTGTTCAGGAAGATGCGGGACGGAGCGTTGCCGTTGAAGACACCGCCGTACGTCGAGTGGAACAGGTCCAGGTCGCCGTCGTTGTCGATGTCGCCGAAGTCGCAGTCACAGGAGAAGTCCACGAACCCACCGGAGATCAAGATGCTCGGGGGGATCGACGATCCAGCGCCGCCGAGGCCCGACCAGCGCGTGGCCGTCTGGTCCTGGTAGAAGCCGATGGTGCCCGCTTGGGAGCCCATGTTGTTCCACCAGCGGTTGGTCTGGTTCGAGATCGCCGAGGTGTTCGAGAGGTAGATGTCCTGGTCGCCGTCGCTGTCGTAATCGACGAACTCGATGTCACGGCTCTGCTGCTGCAGCGCCGGGAACTGTGTAGTGGTTCGGTTCGTGAACTTGCCGACCGGATCGCCGCCGTTGAAAGCGTTGATCCAGATCTTGCTCTGGTCGTTGCCGTTGTCGCCGCCGTCGGCGAATACCGCGTCCCAGTCGCCGTCGTTGTCCACGTCGGCGAAGTCGACGTTTTCCGTCGAACCGCTGCTCGTGGGGACGTCGGCCGTGTTGCGCGGCATCTGCTGCGCATAGGCAGCAGACGTGAAGCCGAGCACGGTCAGACCTGTGATTGCCGATGCGCGGACGAAGCGAAGTCGTGCCATGTCGGAAGTTCTATGTGTGGGCGCGCAGGACCGAGGAGTCAGGTCTTCTACGCGGTGTCCGGACGAGAGAGAGAGTGAACACGTCTCGCGTCGGCGCAGTCCCCACCGCGCGACCCGAGACATCCTAGGTTGGAAACTGTACCCCGGATCGGGAGAGCCCGGGAGGGGTGCGGAAGCGCTTTCCGAGTGAGCTTTCGAGGACGAAGCACTCGCCTGGAGAACGGATCGTGGGGCGTTCAGGTTCCCTTCCCGACGGAATGCACAGGAAGAGTACGGAGGACGTCGTTTCGTGGGTCCGATGCGACGCGTGGAACCGGAGAACTCGCGGATCGTGTTCCACGAAGAACACGAGACGCCAAGGCCTCGGCCTTCGCTCCGGATCGACGCAGCGACCGAGTTCGGATTCCGGGAGCGAGCGCGGGCACCGCACGCCGCGCGCGTCTCGCCGAGCACCGCGACCGACGTGGAACAGCCCGTCAAACTCCCCAGGTGAGCTCGGCCCCGTTCGACAAGTTGAACGTGTCCGCAGTGCAGAACGTCGCCGAGTTGCGGTACCAGACCTGATAGGTCCGAATTCCGGGCGCGACGATATTGCCCTGCACGCTGATCGGAGGATTGCCGACAGCTGGGTACGTCGAACCGTTCGAGGCATTGAGCTGCGTGCCCAGCCGGAACACCGAACCGCCCGCGCAGCGCTTGCCGTCACCGAACACCGATCCCGCGCCCGCGTTGGTTTGCGTGGTGCCCTGGAAGTACAACGCGGAACTGTTGGGCATGTTCGTCCCCGTGAGCACCGCGCCGTCCGCCGAGATCGAGGCCGGACCCGCCGCGACGAGGTTCGCTCCGCTCGCGAAGAGCGAGCTCGCGCATCCATTGCCGGCCGCGCCCGCGTTTCCGCACGGACACGTCGTGCCCGTGCCGTCGCCGAAGCAGTAGGTGATGCCGGGCGCCGAGTTCGTCGAGCTGTAGCAGCGCTGGATGGAGGTCCCCGTGTTGCCGTACTTGTCGACCGACACGAACTGGTAGCAGATCGTGCCCACGAGGTTGCCCGGGATCGCCGCGCGAACGGTGTCGCCCTGCGTCGTGCGCGCGGGATAGCTCGTGATCGGGCCGCCATTCACCGTGACGTCCACGCGGTGCGCGTCGTACCAGTTGATGTAGTACGGCGCGTTGTTCCGGTGCTGAGCGCGCACCACGGTCGCGGATGCGCCCGACATTCGATTCGGGGCCTGCTCCACGAGCGGGAACGAGGGCGCCGTGACGTCGTTCGCCGACGTGGTGTTCTGCAAGTACCACTCCTCGGTGCCCCCGTCGTTCGCGACGAAGACGTCGTAGTCACCGTCCGCGTCGACGTCGCAGGCGTCCGCGTCGAGGGTGGTCGTGCCGTCACCGGGCAACAGACCGGAAGTCAACGTGTACGCGCCCGCTCCATCGTTGCGATAGAGCCGTTCTTGCCCGGAGAAGTTCGCGACGAAGATGTCGAGGTCGCCGTCGAGGTCGAAGTCGATGAAGTCACCTTCGTTGTCGTCGGAGCTCGACCCGGTCAAGTTCACGGCCGTCTGGAACGTCCCGTTCCCGTTGTTCTTCATCACGTTGTCCGTGAGGCTGTTCCAGTTGAGCCCGTAGATGTCGAGGTCGCCGTCGCCGTCCTGGTCGCCCATCTCCTGCTCGTAGTGCCCGCTGCCGGTCGTGTATCCCGGCGAGAACGTGGCGCCGGTCACGTCGCGGAACGCGAGGGTGCCCTGCTCCGCGAGGCGGTTCTGGAACATCCGCGGCATCTCGCTGCGCGCGCCGTGCAAGATGTCGAGGTCGAAGTCGCCGTCGATGTCTCCCAAGTCGATGTCGAGCGGCGTCGACGCCACGTCGCACTGCGCCCCGGTGGAGTTGACCGTGTCCGCTGATTGCGTGCCTTGGCACCAGATCCCCTGCGTCCCGTTCGCGATGTCGATTCCGGTGAGCTGCACGCCGCTCGGATTGAACTCGGCGAAGTGCCCGACGCCGTCGTTCAGGAAGATGCGCGTCGGCGCGTTGCCGTTGAACACGCCGCCGTACGTCGAGTGGACGAGGTCGATGTCGCCGTCGTTGTCGAGGTCGCCGAAGTCGCAGTCGCACGAGAAGTCCACGAATCCGCCGGCGATCAGGATGGTCGGCGGAATGGAAGAGCCCGGCTGCCCGAGTCCCGACCAGTGCGTCGACGTCTGGTCCTGGTAGAAGCCGATGGTGCCCGCTTGCGAACCCGTGTTGTGCCACCAACGGTTCGACTGGTTCGAGATCGCCGACGTGTTCGACACGTAGAGGTCGAGGTCGCCGTCCGTGTCGTAGTCCACGAACTCGACGTCGCGGCTCGAATCCGAGAAGGCCGGGAACTGCGTGGTCGTGCGGTTCGTGAACTTGCCGATCGGGTCGCCGCCCACGAAGGCGTTGATCCACATCTCGTTCTGATCGTTGCCGGCGTCTCCACCGTTCGCGAACACCGCATCCCAGTCGCCGTCGTTGTCGACGTCACCGAAGTCGACGTTCTCCGTTGCGCTCGAGCTCGGAGGGATGCTCGTCGTGTTGCGCACGAACTGAGCGCCAGCCGTCGGAGCCAAGAGGAGGACGGCGACGAGAAGGGAGAACGAATTCATGGAGGGCCTGGGAACTCGAGACCTGTGGAGCGCGCGCGACGAACGTGGAGTCTTGCCCACCGAAGTTACCGCGGCTCGGGCGTTCGTGAACGGCCGAATCGGCCGGAATCCTGGCTCGAACCCCTTGGGAACGCGCGGAGTGCGGCCGCCGCCAACCGATGCGGCGTGAGCGAGCTGTTGTCCGCGTCCGCGCGATAGGAACACGCGTCGGGTGAGGTGCTGACGACCTTCTCCCCTTTTCCGTAGAGCTCGATCTCGGCCGCTGAAGTCGGTGCGAAGAACGCGACGATGTGGCGCTCGAGGGCGATGCCGACGTGCAGCGCGAGGCTGTCGCTCGTGATGAGCAGGTCGACTCGGCCCACGAGGGCCGCGAAGTCGAGCAGCGAGTTCTTCACGCCGGCGTCGATCGCGCGGGCGCCGAGGCCGACGCGCGCCAACCCGGCGAGGATCGAGGCATTGCGCTCCTCCTCGCTGTCCCCGCCGAACACGACGAAGGTGGCGTCCGTCGTCGGCGGCTCGTCGGCGAGTCGCCGCGCGAGCTCGATCACGCGCTCCGGCGGGAGTTGTTTCGACGTCCAGCGCCCGCCGGCGCCCGTGTTGAGCCCGATCACGGGCCGACCCTTCTCGAGACCGTGCCGGCGCACGAAATCCGCGGCGAATGCGCGCGCGGACTCGGGCAGGACGAGCTCCGGCCGGCCCATCGGGATACCGAGCATCGCGGCGTAGATCGCGGGCTGGCTCCGCTGGTTCGAGATCTTCAACTCGTCCGCGCGCTGCTTCCCGTGGACCGACAAGAGCCCCATGTCGAACCACGGCGCGACGTCCGGCGTGTACGCGCGGCGTCCCGACGCGTCGAGCGTCGCGCCCGAGAGTCGGTCCGTCCGAAGCTGCGCCGCGAGCGCGCACAAGGGCTCTTCGTCGTCGAGCGAGATGACGCGCGCCCAACGCGTGGAGGAGAGCCGCGTCGCAACCGACGCGAGGTCGGCCGCATTCTTCGTCTCGACCGTGACGACTTCAGCGACGAGCGGGTGCGTGCGCACCAGGTCGACGGCGCCCGGAGCCGTGACCCACGTGATGCGAATCCGGGGAATCGTCGCCGCGAGCCCGGGGAGGATCGACGTCGTGCGCAGGACATCCCCCAGAGCAGCGGTCTTGATGACGAGGACGTCGGGGTCGGTCACGCTCACGGCGCCGGGACTTGAGCAGGGCGCGACCGGCTCCGCAACAGCGCGGCCGACCTCGATCGCGTCGCGTTCACTGCCAAGTGATCGTCACAGCGTTCGACATGTTCGGCGCCGGCGGGCCGCACAGGCCGGGCGAATCCCGATACCACGCTTGGTAGTGCCGCGTCTGTCCCGGCGCGACTTTGCCGCGCACGGAGATCGGTGTGTCGCCGACTTCGGGATAGAAAGCGAAGCTGAAGCTCTGCGTTTTCGGCCCGAGCCGAGCGACGGTGCCGCTGACGCAGCGCAACCCTTCGCCGAAGACAACTCCCGCGCCGCCGTTCGTGAGCGTCGAGCCTTGGAAGAAGAACGTGGTGTAGCCCTCGGGCGCGCCGGTCACCGAAAGTCGCAGCGTGTCCGCCGTCGTGCTCGCCGTCCCGATCGCGCGCAGGCGTGCGCTGCCCCCCGCGGAGTTCGGACAACCTTGGCCGGCCGGACCGTTCGTGCCGCACGGACAAAGCGTACCCGTGCCGTCGCCCGAGCAGGATTCGACGCCCGGAGCCGGATCCGCGACCCACACGACTCCGTTCATGCCGCCGACGAAATGCGGCGAGCAGAAGTAGTCGTAGCGCCCGCCTGGACGGGGGTTCGCGGCCAGGAACGCCGGGGAAAACGTGACGTTGACCACCTGGAAGTTCGTCGTGAGGAACGAGTGGAACGCCTCGTTGCCGTTGATGAGGCCATCGGTCCCCTCGGTCACGGTGTGGCTGCCGCCGCTCCACAGCCAGCGCACCGTGTCGCCGGGACGGATCACGACCTCGCGCGGAGAGAAGTAGAACCCCGGGGCGCGGACGATGACGACTTCCGCCCAGGCAGGCGTTGTGAGGAGAGCGAAGCCGGCTGCAAGGAGACGCATCCGATGGAGCTTCACCCGGAAACCCGTGGGGGGCAAGGTGCGGAGCCTGGGAATCTGGCCGGGCCCCTGAGGATGGGCGCCCCGTCGGCAGCACTTACAGTTCCCAGGAATCAGATCGAGACAGCGCGCCCTTATCCGCGGCACCGTCGGAGGAGACTGCCGTCCGATTTTCCATCGCGGGCCGGTATCACCCTCCGGCGGTATCACCCTCCGGACAGGGCCAGCACCAGATCCAACTCGTCGCCATCCGCGATGAATTCCGTGCCCACCAAACGGCGGCCGCCCCGTGCGGCGATCGGGAGAGCGTGAGCGTCGCGCACGAGCCAAGACCGTGCGCCGGGGTGGGCTGCGCTCGCGGCATCGAGAACTTCGACGAGCGACGCCGGCAGATCCAGTTCGACGCGGCGCGGAGATCCGAGCGCCAACCCGAGCGGTCCGGTCGCGCGCAGAACGACGTGACCGCGACGGCGCGCGACCGTCGGCCTGATCGACGACGCGGCGACGTCGGCAAGCTCTCCGTGCAGGTCGAGCACGGCGAGCGTCCCGACTGCGCGTCGCGCCGCGTCCGTGGGGCTCCCGTCGGCATCGAGCCCGCGGAATCGTCGGTATTCGTCCAGCATTCCCGGCCGATCGAGATGAGCAGCGGCGAAGTGCGGTCGGTCGTCGTCGGCGCTCGCTCCGTGAGTGCGCGCGAGATCGCGTTGAAGGAGCGCGATCGTCGCGCCGGCCGCGAGCAGCGCACGCCCGTCTTCGCCCAGGTCCAGGCGCACGGCCTCAGGCGCGATCCAACGAGCGAGTTCGTCGAGGTCGACGATGCCGTCGGCGAGCAGCGCCGCCGCGGAAAACGCACAGAAGCCGGCCGCGTCCACGACCGCGAGGAAGGACTCCGTCCACGCGACAAGCCGGCCCTTTCCCGCGGGATTGTGCGGATCCTCGGCCCCGGCCGGCAAGTTCCAGGGCGCGACGAGTCGCGCGAGCCGCGCGCGGTCGGGCACGTCGGCCGCGAGGAACGCGAACGTGCGCATCGGATCGGCGCCGCGCGTCGAGATGCATTGTCCGAGCAACGAGGCGAGGTCGCTGTCCGCGCGCGCGGCGCCCCCGCGCGTGAGAGGAGCGTCCACGCCGAGTTCGCGTGCGAGCGCGCTCGAACCGCCTGCGATGCGCGCGCCGAGTCCGCGGCGCATGGGCACGTCGTCGAGGACGCGCACCAATGCCGCGACGTCGCCCGCCAGCGGAATCGAAGTCTCCGGATCCCCGACGAGCAGCGACAGCGCGAGCCCGACTTCCTTGGCGTCGACGCCGAGCGCGTCGCAGCGCGCGAGGAGCGTCAACGCGTCCTCGAAGCGCGCGAGTCCGAGCGGCCGCATCAGCGCTTCGATCGCGCTCTGCCGTGCGCCGATCGCGCCGGTCGATCGCTCGAAGACGTATCCGCACGGCGTCGGACAACCGCGACAACCCTTGCGGTCTCCCGGGTCCGCGGGCGCGTCGCTTCCGCGCGACTCGAACGTCCCACCGAGCGCGCGCGCACGCAACCGCGCCGACTCGAGCAACAGCGCGGACGACGGCGGATCGCCGCGATCCGTCTCCGGGATGACGCGCGGATGCGCGGAGTTGTCGACGACGATCGCTGTGAGCCCGAGTCCGCCCAACACGGCCCCCATCCCGCCGCGACCGACGAAACTCGGCGGAACGCTCTCGTTCGCGAGGCTCGCGTACGGAACGCGCGCGTCGCCGGCCGGGCCGCAGACGAGCAGCGCGGATCCCGGAAAGACTCGGCGCAAACGCGCCGAGCGCTCGGGGATCTCGAGGCCCCGGATGCCCGGAGAAATTTCGATGCGCGCGACGCCTCGTGCGTCGAGCACGAGCACGGCATCCGGTACAGCGATCGTCCCGCGCAAGACGAGTGCTGACGCGTGGCCGGCCAACTGGACACCGAGCCGACCACCGACGTGCCCGTCCGCGTAACGACGGTTCAGCGGCGCACGGCTCGCGATGCACGCGCGCGCCGCGGTCGGCAGCCCGCGTCGCACGGCGTCCCCCACCGCGATCACGAACGGCACGGTCGCGCATCCACTCCGCGCATCCTCGGCGACGATCGCCAACGCGAGCGCAGATCCGCCGAACCTGCCGACGAGATCGATGTGAGGATCCGCGGAACGCCATGCGACGCGACGGGTGCGCACGACAGCCGAGTCGAGAGCGATCGCGAGGATCTCCGCACGTTCCCGGGCCACGGCGTGAATTCCTAGGCCCGCGACGCCGCACCGAAGTGCTCGCGCGCGAACAAGTAGAGCTCGCGCACGAGTCTCTTCTCGTTCACGAAAGCAGCCGGCGGTTCGACGCCCAACTTCCGGCAGTAAACTTCCGCCGTGCGCTCGATGAGCGCCTTCTGCGCCACGGGATCGAGATCCTCGCGCGTCACGACGTCACGCAGGAACGCCACATCGCGCGGATCGAGGTTCGCTGCCGCACGTGCGTCGAGCGCGAGCCGTTTTTCCGGGAGAGCCGACCACGTTTCGTTCGGCCAACGGTCCCGAACTCGATCCGGGTCCGCGATCCTGAGGACCAACGTGCCCGCCGCGAGATCGCCCAGTCGCGTGTGCCGCGGCATGATCGCGACCAACATGATCCCGAGCGGCGCGGGCAACGGCAGGATGTCGATGACGAGGATCAGGGAACGCAAGAGGTGCTGCACGGTGCTGGCCGGCGATCCGTCGGCCGACAGGACGCGGATTCCGAGCAAGCGTTTCCCGGGCGTTTGTCCGTGTCCGTACGCATGCCAGAGGAACGAGTACGCCACGCCGAGGAGGATGGTCCCGCCGAGGAGCAGGCCGAGCAGGAATCCCTGGAGACTGGCGTCTCCGACCTGGGCCGCGAGGGCCACCACGATGAGCAGGACGAGGACGACGACGAAGAAGAGGATCGCGTCGATCAGCGCCGCCGCGAAACGACTGCCGGCGCCGGCGAGGTCCTGACGGATCTGGACGCCCTCGGGGGTTTCGACGACGAGCTTCGCCATGCTGCGACGCAGGGTACGTCGCCTCGACACTGGCGCGCCAGTCCGAGCGAATGCGAGAGTCGCGCGCCATGGCACGCGCGAAGCCGGAGCTTTGGACCCGTAGCGGGTCCGCGCGCGCGTCGGATCCGACTCTGACGCGGTTCACCGATCTCTGTCGGCGCGCGTCTCGCGACGGGATCCGTGCGCTCGATCGGAAGGATCTGGCCGACCTCCCGCGTCTGTACCGATACGCCGCGACGCGACTCGCGCGCGTCGAGACCTCGGGTCGTGACCCGGCCGCCGCGCGCGCGTTGCGAGCGGAACTGGCGCGCGGTCACGCGATCCTGTTCGAAGGCCTCGAGCGCGACGAGCGGCCCTGGTATGCGCGCGTCCTCGAGTTCTTCCTCGCGGAATGCCCGCGCGCGATCCGCGCGGAAAGGCGGCCGCTCGCGGCCTCGTTCGCGTTCGTGTACGGACTCGCGCTCGTCTCGTACTTCGCGGTGGCGGCCGACCTCGACCTGGCCTGGTCGCTCCTCGATCCCGGTATGGTCGCGACCGAGATCAGACAGCTCCAGAACACGGCCGACGGCCAACCCTTCCGCGGCAACTTCACGTTCGGCATCGGCAAGTCACCGCTGACGGCCGGCTGGATCATGGCGCACAACATGGGCGTCGGCGTCTTGTTCTTCGCCAGCGGACTGCTCTTGCCGCTCTTCGTCTACGTCTTGGCGATGAACGGCCTCATGCTGGGCACCTACACCGCCGTCGCTTCGCATTGGGGACGCGCCGACGAGATCTCTTCGATCCTGTGGTGCCATGGAACGATCGAGATCCAAGCGCTCGTCCTGGCCGGAGCGGCGGGCCTCGTCCTCGTGCGCGGACTGCTGTTCCCCGGATCGTGGACGCGCAACCATGCGCTGCGCCTCGGCGCGCGACGGTCGTGGCGTCTCTTGGCGCCTGTTTTCCCGCTGCTTTTCTGCGCGGGGCTCATCGAAGGTTTCGTCAGCCCGCACGCGCCGATCGAAGTGCGGATCGCGACCGCGGTCGTCACGGGCGTCCTGCTCCTCGCTTGGGTGGGCCTGGGCGGCCGAGAAGTCGCGCCGTCGCGGGGCTTCGTTCCCCGCTAGCGCCCTATTCTCTCGGCCGCCCGACGGTTCGTCCCGATTGTTGTCCGGGTGGCACGGTCCCGCGCCATGTCTGGATGCGCGTCCGGCCTCGGAGCGCTCTGCCCGGATACCCCGCTCGAAAGGCCCTGCCATGAACCTCCTGCGCTCCCTCATCGCGCTCCTCGTCTTCGCCCTCTCCACCGCCAGCCCCGCGTGGAGCCAGATCTCGCAGTTCTGCTTCGGCGACGGGTCCTCGGGCCCCTGCCCGTGCGCCAACTTCAGCGCGCCCAGCACCGGCGGCTGCCTCAATTCGCTGGGCTCGCCCGGCGTTCTGACAGCGTTCGGGATGGGCGCCTTGCCGAGCGTGTCGGCCGACATTTCGGGCAACAATCGCATCACGCTCGCGGGTTCGGGCATGCCGAACGCGGCCTGCGTCTACTTCCAGGGATCGCCTGTGATCCCGTCCCTGTTCGGCGACGGCATCCGCTGCGTGAACAACCCGTTCCAGGTCCAGCTCGGCACGCGCCTGAACGTCGCCGGCGCATCCTTCGTCGGCGGAACTGCGGGACCGGCGATCTCACTCCAGGGCTTCTGGAACACGGCCCTGCCGGCGCCGGTCACGCGCGTCTACCAGTGCTGGTACCGCAACGCCGCGGCGTTCTGCACGCCCGCCGTGTTCAACATGACGAATGCCGTGAGCATCAACTGGGCGATCTGACCGCGAGCGATCCATCGACGAGCTTGGACGGACTCGCACTCTGATCTTCGTTCGAGGCTCGGTCTCGCTGCGGCGGGCCCGAGCCTCGGGCCGTTCAAGCACCACGGCGCGCCGCGAGCCATGCGGCGATCGCGGGACCGGCCGCTTCGGCCGGCGGAGCGTCGATCACGCGCACCGTCCGGCTGGCGAGACGTTCGAGGCCGGCGCGTCGTTCGGCGAGCAGTGCCGCAGCACTCGCCGCGACCAACGCGTCGGCTTCGACGCGTCCTTCGACGATCGCGCGCAGAGCCGGGTCGTCGAGGCCGGCGAAGATCACGCGGTGACGACCGGATCCGGCGCGCAACGCCGCCGCTTGACGGTCGATGGACAGCGGATCCGCGACGTCCGACAGGACGAGGACGAGCGCGCGACGGCGATGGCGCAACGCGAGTTCGCGCAACACGCGTTCGAGATCCGACTCGCGCGTCGAGGCCTGGAGTCCGAACAGTCGCCCGCGCATGCGCGCCAGTTGCGCCCGCCCGCGAGCCGGCGGGATCCAAGCGACGACTTCCGCGTCGAACGCGATGACGCCGACACGGTCGCCGTGCTCGAGCGCGACCGCGGCGAGTTGCAACGCCGCGTCGAGCGCGTGATCGAGCTTCGTCATCCCGCGCGCGACGGCCTGACGCGACTGCGTCTTCGGCAGGACCTCGGCCGTCGTCGCCGCCATGCGACGTCCGCAATCGATCGCGACGACGAGTTCCTGGCCGCGTTCCTCGCGGTATTGGCGCACGATCGGTCGACCGTGGCGCGCGAACGCCTTCCAGTCGACGAGGCGCACCTCGTCGCCGGCCACGTGATCGCGCAGGGCATCGAACTCCTGCAAGCCGCCACGGCGCGGCGTCGTGCGCGAGCCCAGGTCGCGCCAACGCTCGCTCGCGGCGAGAGCGAGGTTCTTCTTCAAGGAGGCGAGCGCCGGCTCGACCGCGGTCGCGTGACGACTCGCGCTGTACGCACTGCGCTGCACGAGCCCGAGTCGACCGGTGAGGCGCAGCCGCAACGCGCCCAGCTCGTGCACGCCGCGCAGACGCGGGACGTAGACGCGCGCGACGTCGATCGGTCCGTGCGCCGGCAACGTGACCGCGTCGGAACCGCCGCTCGGATCCTCCGCATCGGGAGCGACAGTGCCCGGTCGCGCGGAATCGGCCGGGATCGGCGCGCCGGCGACGAGGCGCGTGCGCGCGACGACGTCGAAGCTCTGCGGAAAGTCCTCGTCGACTTCCAGCACGAGACCGATCGCGGACGGCACTCTCCTGGCATCGACCCGCAGCGTGCGCACGAGATCGCGGCCGAGCGCCGTGCGCGCCGCGAGTCGCCGGCGCAGATCGAGCCGCGACGGCCGAGGCGTGCGCGCGAAGTCGACGACCACCAGCACCACGAGCAGGACATCGAGCGCGAGGACCACGAGACGCAGCACCGGCACGAATGCCGCGACGACGGAGAGCGCGAGTGCGAGCGCGAGCGCCAGGAGGAGACGGCGCGTCGGGATCAGCGCGGCACCTCCACCGCGTCGAGGATCGACTGGAGCGCGTCGTCCGTCGTCGTGCCCTCGATCTCCTCGGCGGGATCGAGCGTCACGCGGTGGCGCAGGGCGGGCAGGAACACGCGCTTCAAGTCGTCGGGCAGCACGAACTCGCGACCCTCGATCGCCGCGCGGGCCTTCGCCGCGCGCAAGAGCATCACGCCGGCGCGCGGGCTCGCCCCGAGGACGATGCGACCTTCCTTGCGCGTCGCCGTGAGCAAGCGCACGACGTACGCGGGCAAGTCCTCGCGCACGACGACGCGCCGCACGATCTCGCGCAGCGCCAGGATGTCCTCCGGGGTGGCGACGGGCGTCACACCGAGGTCCGTCGGGCTGGCCAGTTCGTCGCGCGCGTGCGTTTCCGTGAGCAGCCGCGCTTCGACGTCGGCCGCGGGATAGCCGACCAAGACCTTGAAGAGGAAACGGTCGAGCTGCGCCTCGGGCAACGGATACGTGCCTTCGTGCTCGATCGGGTTCTGCGTGGCGAAGACCGTGAACGGACGCGGCAACGCGTGACGCCGTCCATCGGCCGTGACGCTGGCTTCCTGCATCGCTTCGAGCAGCGCCGACTGTGTCTTCGCCGGCGCACGGTTGATCTCGTCGCACAGGAGCACTTGCGCGAACACCGGGCCTTCCTGGAAGCGGAAGGCACCTTCGCCGGGATGGAAGATGCCCGTGCCCGTCACGTCGGCCGGCATGAGGTCGGGCGTGAACTGGATGCGACCGAAACGCCCGCCGAGCGCCGCGGCGATCGTGCGCACGAGCAAGGTCTTCGCGACGCCCGGCGGACCTTCGAGCAACACGTGTCCGCCCGCGAGCAACGCGATCACGGCGTGCTCGACCTCGCGCTCGAGGCCGACGACGACGCGCCGGACCTCCTCGTTCACTCGCCGCGCCAGGTCGACGGCGCTGATCGGATTCGATGTCATGGGGCTACTGTCCACGATCCGCGCGCGGATCTCCACGGCGACGGACGTCCGCCTCCAACCGCGCGAGATCGAGCGCGAGCCGCTCGATGTCCGCACGCGTGACGATCGGTCGCGTGGCGAGCAGTTCGGTGGCGCGCGCGCCGGGTTCTCCCCCGATCGCCGCCGCGAGACGATCGATCTCGGGGCGGCCGGGTCCTGCGCCGTCGCGCGCGGGACGGCGCTTCGAGAAGCGCAGGATCCGCGCGAGGGCATCGAAACCCGCCGCGCGAGCCGCGGGCGTCAGCAGTTCGGTGCGGCGCGCGCGCTCGTAGATCCGCGCCTGCGCGCGGGCTCGCAGCACGGGTGAGAACGTGTCGAGCGGTTCGGGATCGCGCGGGAACGCGCGCGGCATCGCGCGCATCCAGCCCCACACGAGGGCGAGCAGGACGAAGTGCAGACTCGCCAGCACGAGGTTCGGCCGCAGGGCGACCGACGTCATGCCTTCCGGCTGCCACAGCCCGAGCGCGTACTCGTCGAAGAGGAGCCGTCCGCCCGGCGGCACGATCTCGGCGAGTCGCACGGCGAGCAGCGCGTGGTCGAACTCGCCGATCGTGCCGTTGTCGAAAGCCCGCGGATCCGCGATCGCGATCGCACGACCGGCACCGACTTGGATCTCGATCGCGTACGCCATCTCTCCCGAGCCTTCAGGATCGAGGACGACGGCGATGTCGCGCGCGGCCGAACTCGGATCGAGCGGCTCGAACGCCAGGTCGGCTTCGACCACGAGCACTTCGCCCGAAGCCAGGCGGATCTGCCGCGGACTCTCGTCGTCGAGCACGGCGAGCTCGAGCCCGTCCGCGCTCTCGAGCTCCAGAGCGTCGCGCAAGAACTCGATACCGCGGCGTCCTTCGACGAAGAGCGTGCCACCCTCCTCGAGGAACATCGTGTAGTGCTCGGGCGCGTGCATGCCGATCGTCGGCGTGATCGAATTCCGCGCCTCGACGTCCGAGCCGGACTCCGCCGGGTCTTCCTCGTCTTCGTCGAAGTCGTCGTTCCGCCGACCGTCGCCGGCCGCGCGCCACAGGCCGTGCGCTCCGCGCGGCAACGCGGCCGGGACCTGTCGCCACCCCTCCGCCTGCACGCCGGCGCGACCGAGGAGCAGCGCGAAAGCGCGCCGACCCGCGGGCTCGGTCGAGCCGATGGAGCCCTGGATCTCCGATCCGCTTCGCGCGCCGGTCGTGAGCACGATGGGCAGGACGACGAGGAGCAGGACGACGCCGCCGCTGATCCAGGCCTTCACGTTCGACGGAGCGCTCACGTGCCCGACGCTCCCACGAGGCGATCACACAACGCGGACATGCGCACGAAGTCCGCGTGACTCGCGGGTTCGCCGCCGAAGCTCTTGCGGTCCAACTCCGGGACGAGCGGGCGCAACAGCGCTTCGGCTTCGCGGCCCGGACGACCGCGTTCGAGCAACTCGCGATTCGTGAACGCATCACGGTATTCGAGGTCGCCGCGCTCGCCGAGTCCGCACACGAGCGCCGTGAACTCGAGGCGCAGCGCGAGGACGTGCTCGCCGCGTTGGTTCGCGGCGCGTGCTTCGGCGCGCAAGCGCGAGACGCGTCGTGCGCGCGATTCGACCGGAGTCGCTGCCGCCGCGGCGACTTCGTGTTCACGCCGGAACCGCACCGTGCGCACGACGGCCCACACGACGAGCCCGGCGGCCGCCGCCAGCACGACCCAAACGATCGCGACGGCGAGATTGCCGAGCGTGGCCGGGTCGATGAACCCGTCCGGCAGCAAGGACTTCAGGAACTCGGAGATCCACGTGGTGGTGCGCTCGATCGCGGTCGTGCTGCGACCGAATTCACGGCCCGCCAGGATCTCGTCGATCGCACGGCGCACTTCCTCGCGATCCGCGGCGCCCGACTGCGCGGCGAGATCCACGCCGTTCACGCGCTCGCTCCGACGACGCGCGTCGAGGCGATCACGTCGAGCCGCGCCGAGAGGTCGAGCGCTTCACGACGGACGCGACAATCGAAGTAGAACGCGGCCGAGATCGAGGCCGCCACCGCCGTGGCCACGCCGAGGAACAGCGTCGCCGTGAACCACAGAATCGCAGCGTAGAGCTCGGGCGAGATCGCGACGTTTTCCAGCGCGGCGTGCCGGATCTCGGTCGTCGCTGCCGCGCCGGCGATGCCGGAGAGCGGCGTGACGAGAAGCGCCGAGACCACCGTGATCCCGAGCCAGCGCAGGAACGTGCCCTGCGTCAGCGCAAAACTGCGCTTCACGCTCTCGAACGGCGACAAGCCCTCCATGGCCGACACGAGCGGTGCGAACGACAGCCGCCATAACACGAAGAGGTACGGGATCACGCAGGCGAGGAACCCGGCGATCGAGATCAAGCCGACGAGGATGGTGCAGAGGACGAGCGGGACAAGGCGCGAGAACGCAATGCGCAACGCTTCGCCGAACGAAACCGATCCGCCGACGAACTCGCCGCGCACGAGGAGGCCGACGAGAACGGTCGCCACGATCTGGACCAACGCGCTCAAGACCGTCTGCACCATGGACGATCCGAGCAGGATCAGCGCGTCCGCGCCCGTGTCACCGGTCTCGAACTGCGCCACGATGTCCTCGGGCGGCGCGTAGGCCATGAGCCACGCCGGACCGATCCACAGGACGATGCACGCGCCGAGGCAGGGCAGGAAACGCGCGCGCAGGGCGTCGAGGCCGGCGTCGATCGTCGCGCCGACTCCGCGAGGTGCGAGATCCTCCTCGGCGCGCGCCTCCAAGCGCTCCGCCGAACGGCGTTCGCGCCCACCGCTTTCGAGGGGCGACGGTTCGTCGAGTCGCCGGAATCCGTCGTCGCGCTCGGCCACGCGCGGAAGCTACCCGCTCGCCGCGGGGCTGCGCTACAGGTTGCCCAAGCTGATGGCGTCCGTCGGGCAATTCCGCGCGCAAGCATGGTCGCGCGTGCACTCGTAGTTCGAGAGTTTGCGCACGGTCGCAAGGCCGCCCCGCGCCCAGAATGCGTCGGTTTCGCAGACGGATTCGCACTGTCCGCAACCGATGCAACGCTCGGGATCGATGCGCACGGAGACGAAGTCACGCGGCGTGACCGGACAAGCGAGACCCTCGACGATGACCGGCTGCACCAAGTCGCGCGTCGCCGCGTGCGAGGTCAGGACCTTGATCGTTTCCTCTTCCCCGGCGCGGATGACATCGCCGAGCTTCTTGAAGTCGAATCGGCTCGCTTCAGCGACCTTCGGTTGGATCAACGCGACCGTGTGGTCGGCGTGCATGTGCAGCATCTGCTCGACCAGGACTTCCTCGACGATCTCGAACGTGCGGTAGAGCGTCGAGAGCAACCGGTTCTTGTAGTCCGGCGTCTTGAAAGTGCCCTTCACCGACAGGTCGACGGCGATGACGATTTCCGCGCCGAGCGTCTTCGCGAAACGCAACGGCAGCGAATCGACCATGCCGCCGTCCATGTAACTGTAGCCACCGCGCTCGTACGGCTCGAAGATCCCGGGCAACGCGCACGAGCTGTACACCGCGTCGACGAGGTCGATGTCGTCCATGCCCGGCGTGCCCCAGAACACCGTGCCGCCGGTCTCGAGGCGCGTCGCGTTGCAGAAGAACGGCACCTGCATCTCGCCGAATTTCGCGGCCGGGAGGATGCGCCGCAGCGAGTTCTTGAACGTGTCGCCGTGGTAGACGCTCGTCGTGCGCACGCCCTTCAAGAGCATCTTCACGAAGTTCAGTCGGAAGTAATCTTCCTTCTGCACCGCGGCGACGAGCGACTCGATGCGATCGATCGGGATGCCGCCGGCCGACATCGCGCCGATCAACGCGCCGATGCTCGTGCCGACGATCGCGTCCACTTGGATGCCGAGCGTGCGCATGGCGCGCAGCACGCCGATGTGCGCCATGCCGCGCATGCCGCCGCCGCCGAGGACGAGGATCGTGCGCGGCCGCTCGCGTCCCTTGAGGGAGAGCAGCGAGTGCGCGTTCGGGTGATTCACGGGGGCGGGCATCGTGGGGCGAAGGGTCGCCCTCGTTCTTCGGCACGAAGTCCGCGGAGGTGAAATGGATCGGCCCACCGAACGCCGTTTTCGGGCGCGGGCGGGCCGACTTCCGCATCGAGGGACTCAGCGCGGCGCGTTGAGTCGCCCCAGGGACTCCTGGACGGCGGCGCGCACCTTGGCGTCGGGATCCTGGAGCATGCGGACGAGCCGGGGCAGGTGCTCGACGCCCTGCAACGTCGCGAGGCCGCGCGCGGCTTCGGCGCGTTGGGCGGCGTCCTTCGACTCGAGCATCACGGCCAACTCTGCGACGGCGGCGTCGCGCTGCTTCGCGCCGGTCGAACGCTGCTGCCAACTGGCCTTTTGATCGAGGAAGGCGCGAATCTCGGCCACGCCCTCGAGGCACGCTTTGCGCACGTCCTGGGTGGGCGCGAGTTCGGCGCCGCGCAGGAGGATCTCAGCCGCGTCCTCGGACAAGTACCCCGCGATCGCGGCCGCCGCACTGGCGCCCCACTTGCCCGCCAAGGCGGGATCGTCCAAGTAGGTGCCGAGCCAAGCGAGCCCTTGCGGCGGGCGCAGGCGACCGATGGTCGCGATCGCGACGCCCGTCGTCCTCTCGTCGGCCAGTGCCGCGCGGACCGTCTCCCACCGACCCTGCTCGGCCTCGATCTTCACGGCCCATTGCAGCACGTGCACGTGCTCGGACTCGGTCGACTTGGACAATCGGTCCAAGAGCGGCTTCGAGAGTTCTTTCGGCGCTTGCTGTCGTTCGATCGCCGTCAACGCCAAGCGCGCGATCACCGCGCACGCCGGCTTCGAAAACCCTCACGAGGACGCGGCTCAGGTCGACATCAGCTCCGTCGCGTCGACCGACGTGCTTGATGGCATCGAGTTCGCGCGCGTCCGGACCGCCGGGCGGAAACGGCGGCTTCGTCAGCGCGGCGACGAGGAGATCTTCCGCGTTCGCCTCGCGCGCCACGAACTTCCAGAAGACGAGCCTCCAGTGGCGCGAGATCGCAGGATCCGCGACGAACGCCGAGATACCCGCCTGCACCGCGGGCGTTTGTTCAGCCCTCTCGAGCGCACTCTCGAGCGGACTCGTCGCGACCTGACCGACTTCCGGTTGTTCGGAATGGACGCGGACGAGAAGCGCACGGACCGCCTCGGCGTCGAGGAATTTCAATGTTCCGCGGTCACCGCGCTCCTGAGAGAGCAAGTTCTGCCAGAGCGCCTGCGCCGCGATGTTCGGGTTCGGCGGCGCCGCGAGGAACGCGCGAACGAGGGCGCGTGCGTCTTCGGGGTCCGCGAGGAGACGGTTCATGAGTGGCCAACGCAGCGAGTCCGCGACGACGGCTTCGGGCCCGGGGACGAGTTGGGCGATCGCCAATCCGCGGAGCGCCGAGCCGGGCGGCTCGCTCGCCGGCCGGCTGACTGCCTCCGTCAGCCCGGTGACTACTTGCGGCCGTTGGAAGATCCCGTAACGCTCGCACAGCGCGATCTTCGCGGCGGCGCGCACTTGCGCATCGGTGTCCGCCAACGCGCGCTCGAGAAACGGCGCCGCCTCCTTCGCGTTGCGCGGGAGGAGCCAGACCACCGCGCGACGAACCTCGGCATCAGGGTCCTTCGAGAGACGCTCGACGATCTCCGGCGTGAGGCGGATCTTGGCGCTCGACACGGTCTGCAACGCCGCGGTCCGTACGTCAGGCGATCCGTCGGCGAGAAGTCGGTCGAGCAACGGGCGGTCGCGCTCGTCGAACGCGCGCTCGACCGTCGTGTACTCGAAGGTGTGGCCGCCTCGCGAATACCGGACCCGCTGCAACTGGACCGGTTCGAGAGCGTTCGCGATCGACGCGCGCACGCGCGGGTCGGGATCGGCGAACTTCGCGAGCAGGCGTTCGGATCGCGGTCCACGCGCCAGTTCCTCGGCCGCGACGGCGCGCACTTCGGCCGAAGGCGTGTCCAGGAGCTCGACGAGGAGCGGCTCCACCGACGGTCGCAGACCTCGCGAATTCAACGACCGCGCCAACGCGAAGTGGAGACTCTCGTCGTCGGAACGCGCGACTTCGACGAGGGCCGCGCGGAGCGGCGCGTCGAGCGCGTCGTACTGTGAGAGCTTCTGCGCGAAGATCAGCGCTTCACTCGCGGCGACGGGGATGCCGAGGAGCGCAGTCGTCACGTCACGCCACCCCGTCACGACGAGCGTCGGCGCGCGCGTCCCCGTTTCGTCCGTGACCCGCCAAGCGCTGGAAGTCGGGTCGAGCACCGGAGGTTGCGCGGACATGGCGCGCATCACGCGCTTCGCGACCAGGAAGCCGAGCCCCGGTTGCGAGAGGAGATCGCGACACACGACGCTCGCGCGCTCCGGCACGCAGCGGACCAAGAAGACGAGCGGGTCCTCGTCGACCGGCTTGAACTCCTCCGGTGCTTCGCGCACCAAGCGTTCGAACGTCGGCGCCGCGGCGACGCCGAGTTCTTGGAGCACGCTGGTGTTCTTCCGGCCTCGCCGTCGGCGGCCTCGAGGACCTCGAAACCTTCGGCGCGCAACGCGTCACACAACGCGAGGCGCAGCGGATCCTCGTCCTCGACCACGAGCACGCGCGTCTTCGAGCTCATGCGTCTCCTCCGTCCTCGAGCGGCACGCGCAACGTGAAACGTGCGCCGCGACCGCTCTCGCCGTCGCCGACCTCGATGCTACCTCCGTGGGCGCTCGCGATCCCGCGCACGAGCGCGAGTCCAAGGCCCGTGCCGGCCACACCGGGCTCCGCGAAGCGCGCGAAAGGCTCGAAAACCGCGGCGCGCCGCGCGCTCGGGATCCCGCGACCTTCGTCCGAGACCTCGAGCACGAAGTCGTCCCCGTCGGCGCGCGCGCGCAGGGTGATCCGCTTCGAGCCCGAGTGCCGATGTGCGTTCTCGAGCAAGTTCCACAGCGCGCGTCGCAGCGCCTCGCGGTCGAGTAGGGCTGCTTCCGGTGCCGCGTCGAACTCGAGGCCGAGCTCGACGTCGTGCTGCAGAGCCCAAGCGCGCGCCTCGTCCGCGACGCTCGCGAGCCAAGCGCGGACGTCGACCGGTTCGCGCGCTACCGCCAAGTCGACGCCGCGCTCGAGCCGCGAGAAGTCGAGCACGCCGTCGACGAGCCGCCGCAATCGCAACGCTTCGCGGCGAATGAGCTCGTGGTAGTGCGAAGTAGCGACAGGGCCCGAAACGCGCCCGTTTTCCAGATTTTCCGCGAGCAAGAGGATCGACGCGACCGGTGTGCGTAGCTCGTGCGAGACGCCCGCGACGAACGCCGCGCGCGCCTCGGCCAAGTGACGTTCACGCGCCAACGCACGCGCCGCGACGACCGCCGCGACGGCGCACAGGATCGCGAGGGTCACGAGCCCCGCGGAGAGCCACCGCGCGCGCGACCCTTCGCGAGCGAGCCAGCGGTCGACGTCGGTGCACGCGACGCGAAAGCCGAGGAGTCCCTGCGCGAGATCGACGCGCGAGCGCAGCGGTTCGCCGCTGGCGTCGCTTTCGCCGGTGACATCGACGACGAAGTCGTCGGGCAGCACGGGTTGGGCAGCGCGCACGAGCACGTCCTCGAGCTCGCGGATCTCGACGAGGAAACCCTCGCAGATGCCGCCGCTCGCCGCGCGACTTGCGAGCGCGCGCGTCGCCGCCGGCGCCAGCGTCCAACCGCTCCCCGCGCAGCGTCCGTCGAGCGCGACGCCCGATCGCGCCAACGATTCGGCCCGGAGGATCGCGTTCGTCGACTCGAAGAGCCGCGCCACGGCCTCGCGCCCGTCACCCGCCGCCGATGCGAGTCGCTCGGTGACGAGTTCGACGCGCGCATCGAGACCCGCAGGTTCCGAGGCGATCGGCAGAGCGAGTTCACGTCGGGAAACCGCGAGTGCCAGTTCACCCGCGTCGCGCGCGCGCTCGACCGGATCCAAGGTCGATTCCGCCGCGAGGAACACCGCGAGCGGCGCGGCGATGCCGGCGATCTCGACGCGCGGATCGATCACGCCGCGCGCCGCGCGCCAGTTCTCCACGACTGCCGCCACATCCCCCACCGCCGCGCTGCGCTGGATGAGAAGGAGCGTCGACTCCGCGCGCGCCTTCGGTCCGCTCGCCGCTTCGAAGGCAGCTCGCGCGAGGGCCGATCCGAGCGCCGGATCCGCTGCATTCCGCGCATCCGCTGCGAGCGCCTCGTACGCCGGCGATTCGGGCTCCGCTGATTCCAGCGCGGCGGGCATCCCGATCCCCGCGCCGTAACGAAGGAGCGTGACCGACCGATCGAGCCGCACCGGCAACTCACGCACGGCGCGCAACCACTCGGCCAACACCGCGTCCTCGACCTCTCCCGCGAGCTGCGCGAGCCGCGCGCGCGCCGCGGATTCGGGCGCACTCCCGGGCGCGAATGCAGCGGCCGCGAGCCCGGCGGCTGCGAGCAGACCGAGGACCAGGACGAAACGCTCGCTCGCGCGGGATCGACGCGGGTGGAGCATGGGACGAGCATCGACGACGCGCGGCTTCGAACCTGTCAACGCGCTGTCAAACAGGAGTCGAGCCCGCCCCACCTACACAGTGGGACAGGCTCGGAGTTGCCGGTCAGGCCTCCCCGCCCGGCTCAGCTCGTCAGGACCTCACGGGGTCCACGTGATCGTGATTCCGTTCGTCAGGTTGAACGTCGAGGCCGTGCAGAACGCCATCGCGTCGCGATACCAAGCCTGGTAGTGACGCGTGCCGCCCACGGCCGGGATCATCCCCTTCACCGACACGGGCAGATCCGCGCCGGTCGGATAGGTGCTCGTGTTGGCGACGTTGAACTTGACTCCGAGTCGGATCACCGCGCCGCCGACGCAGCGCAGTCCGTCACCGAACACGCCCAAGACCTGCGTCGTGCCTTGGAAGTAGAGCACCGGTCCGTTCGGCATCGTCGTGCCCGTGAGAGCCACGGTGTCCGCGCTGACTTGCGCGTTGCCGGTCGCGGTCAAGTTCGCGCCGATCCCCACGAAGTTGCTGTTGCCGCAACCGTTGCCCGGGAGGCCCGCGTTGCCGCACGGGCAGGCCGCGGCGGTGCCGAAGCAGTAGCTCGTGCTCGTCTGCTCTTGCCAGCGCGTATCGAGCGCATCGAGTTCGTCCGAGAAGGGCCCCGCGATGACCATGCGCGTCGTCGACAGGCCCAAATTCTCGGCCGGAACGAAGATTCCGGGGAACGGCGAGAAACCGCCGGCCACCGGCGGGATCAGGATGTCGCCCTCGACGATCGGCATGCCGAGCAGGCTGTCGGGCATCCCGATGACGGCCGAACCTCGGCGCACGGAGAAGAGCAGCATGTCGAAGGGCGTGCCCGGGCCCCACGCGAACGGGCCGGGCGAGACCTGGTAGCCGGCGATCTGGTTCTCGGCCAGCGCCAGGGCATCGAGGTCGTCGGTGCCCGCGCCGAGCAAGTTCAGGCCGAGCGGCGGAGGCGGCGCGTACATCACGGGCGGACCGCCGGGGACGAGCGTCACGAGGACCGACGCTCCCGGGAATCCGCTGGCGGGGCCCGCGCCCGTGTTGGGCAGACCCGTCAACGGATCGGGGAACGCCGAGTCGAGCGAGAAGTAGACCGCCGCCGCGAGCGCCGTCGGCCCGTCCTGGTAGTCGTACGCGTCGACGTCGTCGCCGTCGAGGACCGTGACAGGGCCCGGCATGTTCGGCTCGAGGAGTCCGAAGCCCGGGTAGACGGCGCCGGTGCAACTCGGCGCGCCGTTGCCGTCGATCAAGCCCGTGTTGCCGTTCGGAACCACGCCGATCGCGGCGCCGGGCTGACCCAAATCGCCGAAGACGTCGGCTGCGGAATCGCCGCACGGTGCTTCGCTCAAGACGTTGGGCGCGAGCGGCGAGCCCGGGAATCCGACCGCGAACTCGTCGACGGAGAACTCGTACGTGTGCGCCGGCGTCGGACCCTGGCGAATGATCGCGTCCGTTCCGTAGGAGAGCGCGTCGAGTTCGATCGGGCACGGAGTGCCGGGGGGAGTGCCGATGCAACCGGCGTAGCTCGGGATCCCGAGGCCGACGCCGACGGGACCGCCCGGGATGACGACCATGGCCGGCGGCGCGCCGAACGTCGGCACGCCGAACGGCGCCGGCGAGAGGACGTCGCCGTGCGACGCCGGGATGATGGCCCGCGACGGGCTCATCCAATCGATCGAGAACGTGACGCGCTGCGGCACGACTTGGGCTTGCGCGCTGATCGCGAGGCAGGCCAAAGCAACAGGGCCGAGGACGAGACCGGTTCGTACGGAGGGCGTGTTCGTTCGGAGAGAGAGTCGCATGGGAGGCACCTTCGAGTAGTGCCGCGAGCCGAGGGGAGGGGCTCGCGGCGGGGACCGTTCAGGAGCCCATGACGAGGGGTCCGCGGGCGTGGAAAGGAATCGCGCGGACCTCGGCGAACTTCGCGATTCCCGGGGGTGAAGTTGCTTCGGACCCTTGAGACAGGATCCGTGCGCGTGCAGCCTCTCCGACATGCCGATGAACCCCGCCGCGCGATGAAGTCACTCTGGAACGGCCTGGCGCGAGCCGATCGCACCGAATTGCGGCGTCTGCAGGACGCGAAGCTGCGCACGCACGTTCGTGAGCGGCTGTACCCGTTCTCGGCGCACTACCGGCGCGTGTTCGCTGCCGCGGGAGTGAAGCCCGAGGACATCCGCGGCGTCGCGGACCTCGCGCGTCTGCCCTTCACGACGAAACAAGACCTGCTGGCGGCGCAGAGTTCGCCCGAGCACAAACGCGACTTCGTGCTGATCCCCACGCCGGATCTCATCCGCGAGCACTGGCCACTCGCGAAGAAGCTCAAGCTGCTCGCCGGTGGCGACGACGCGAAAGAGCGCCTGCGTCGCGATTTCACGCCCAATTTCGTGACGTTCACGACGGGACGCAGCGCGGACCCGGTCGTCTTCACGTACACGCCGTACGACCTCGCGATCCTGTCCGAGAGCGGCGGGCGCATGCTCGACGTGCACGGCATCCACGATCCGCTGGCGCGCATCGTCAACACGTTCCCGTTCGCGCCGCACCTCGCGTTCTGGATGGCCGCGCTCGCGGGATTCGAGACGGGACGCATGATGCTCTCGACCGGCGGCGGCAAGGTCATGGGCACGGCCGGCAACCTGCGCCTGATGGAGCGCATGCAGCCGACCGTGCTGATCGGCACGCCCGGTTTCATCTACCACCTCGTGCGCGAAGGTGCTGAAAAGGGCGTGAAACTGGCCGAAGTGAACTTGGTCATCCTCGGCGCCGAGAAGGTGACGCCGGGTCTGAAGGAGAAGATGGGCGAGGCGTTGGCGCGCATGGGATCGCGCAACGTCACGATCTCGGGCACGTACGGCTTCACCGAAGCGCGCATGGCGTTCAGCGAATGCCCCGCAAGCCACGCGGAATCGCCGGGCTACCACACGTTCCCCGACCTGGGCGTGTTCGAGGTCGTCGATCCCGAGTCGGGCCGCGTTCTCGGCGACGGCGAAACGGGTGAGCTCGTGTACACACCGATCGACGGTCACGGGACCGTCATTTGTCGCTACCGCACGGGAGATCTCGCCGTCGGCGGCATCACTTGGGATCCGTGTCCGTGGTGCGGGCGCACCGTGCCGCGCATCGCGAGCGAGCTGCGCCGAGCGAGCGATCAGCGCTCGATGAGCCTCACGAAGATCAAGGGCACACTCGTCGACCTGTCGTCGATGGGCTCGCTGCTGTCGAGCCTCCCGGAGATCGAGGAGTGGCAAGTCGTGCTGCAGAAGCGCAACGACGACCGGCACGATCTGGACGAACTCGTCGTGCGTGCGTCGCTGCGCACGGGCACCGATTCCGTCCTGTTCGAGAAGAAACTACGTGAGGAGCTGATGATCGGCGTCGAGGTCACGCCGAACCGCGTCGAGTTCAAGACGACGCCGGAGATGCTCCTGGTGCTCGGGATGGAGACCGAAATGAAGGAGAAGCGGTTCCTGGATCGCCGGCCGAAATAGCGGGAAACAGAGCGAACTCCGCGCGGTCGTCTCGAGCTCTAGAAGTTCGTCGTGACGTTCATGCGCGCGTGCGCGCGGCGCCGCCGCCCGCGACGGTCGCCCTGCGCGCTCCGATCCGGTGCGCGAGGAACGCGATCGTCCAGACGATCGACGTGCCGACGTGGATCCAGGTCCAGATCTCGCGCCAGGTCGTGTCGCTCGCCGTCTGCAGCAGATAACCCGACGCCACCATCGGTACGGAGAGCGCGAAGAGAGCGAGCCCGCTCGCGCGCCGCTCGCGGTATCCCGAACGCACGCGCGGCCAGACGTGCGCGCTCCACACGAGGCCGAGCGCGAACACGAGGAGCGGCGCCGTGAGCACGTGCAGGTGCTGGACGTCGGGCTGCAGCGGATGGTTGACGAGCGCGTCCGGGTCCTCGCTCTGCGCGAAGTACGCCATCCAGGCGTAGACGAAGCCGGTCGCGGCGACCAAGGCAGTCGAGATCGACACGCAGATGGATTCGGCCCGGGTCATCGCGCCTCCTCCTCTTGCTTGCGAGCGCAGCGACGAACGCAGGCACTCTCCGAGCCGCAGCGTCGCCGCTGCATTCGTGCACGGATCATCGTTCAGCGCTTCGGTTGCGGCTCGCCGAGCACCGTGTGGAGCGCGAGCACGCGCCGCACGGCATCGGTCGTCGCGCTGACCGTGAGGCTCGCCCCGGTCACGGGCCGAATCGCGCGCTTCACGCGCAGTTCGTCGTCGAGCGCGCGTCCAGCGAACTTCTCGTACCAGCTCGCACGCGGCAGGTATTCCTGCGGCTCGGCGAAGGCCAGGACCTCTGTCCGCACCGCGCGCCCCGCGGGATCGACGACCACGAAGAGCGTCTCCTTGAGCGTGCGGACCTTGTGCGTGTCCAGGTAGGCCGTGCCGACGAGCTTCCCGTCGCGGCGCGCGATCCAGGGACGCGCGATCGCGCCCTCGAGCTCCGTTCCCGCGAGCATCCGCGCACGTTCCTGCTGCGCCGACGTGAGGTAGACGGTTTCGCGCTTCACCTCGCACTTCGGGAACGCCAAGGCGAGTGCCTCGTCGGTCGACAGGAACACCTTGCCCGCACCGGCCGAGCGCGCGAGAGCCACCGAAGCCGGCGCGTCGATCGCACGGGCAGCGGCAGGTTCGCGAACCGCGTGCGAGGTCGCGACGGAAGCCGCGCCGACCTGGCCCGACAGCGCGGGCCAGGCAGTGAGGAACGCGAGGATCGCGCGCGCTCTCGCGGGATTTTGGTGCGGTGACGTCATGGCGTCAGAAGATGAAGCCGATCCCGATGCTCAGGATGTCCGATCCGCCGTCGCTGCCGTCCTCGACGTCCTGGTAGTCGAGCTTGATCACGATCTGATCGATGGGCTGATAGGCGATGCCCAGCGTCCAGATCTCGACGTCGTTCGCCGGATCCGCAGCGAAACCCGCGGGAACTTCGGCCTGCGTGTCGTACGACTCGTAGCGGACGAAGGGCGTGAGCGAGGATCCGCGGCTCTCGTCGAGCAGGCTGAGCACGTCGTACCCGACCTCGACGTAGTAGCCCTCGAGCTCCTCGCCGATCGAATCCGTGCCGGTGAAACCCAGCGCGTCGTTGAGCTCACCGACGTCGTCCACGTCCGCGTGCGCGTACAACGCGCGCGCCTGCAATCCACCGGACCTGTACTCGGCGTGCAGGTCGTAGATGGTCGTTCCCGCGCCCGGCAGGTCGCCTCCGGTTCCCGAGCCTTCCTGGCCCGAATCGCCGTAGTAGGCCGCGATGCCGAAGACGGCGCCCGGCAAGCCCGCATAGTCGAGGCGGCCCGAAACGGCCAGGTCCTCGGCCACGGCTTCGCTGCCGTTCTGCCGCCCACCGCGCAGGCCACCCGCCGAGTATCCCGACGCGTCGAAACCGTTCGTCACGTACGCGCGATAGGAAAACTCGCCCACGTCGCCGTAGAAACCGGCACCGATCTCGCGCCACGTCGAGGGCAGGATGAAGCGCTCCATGGACGGGCGATGCGTCGACAAGAACGTCGTCGGCTCGTGCAGCTCGTTGATCCACCCCATCGGCAGGAGGACGAGCCCCATGCGTGCGTTGAAGGCCTCGCTCCACTGCCGGTCGAGGTAGGCGAATTCGACGCCCACTTCCTCTCCGGCGTGCTCGAACTCGATCTCCGAGTTGAAGAGCCAATGTTCGTCGAACTTGTAGCCGAGGTAGAGCACCGTCCGCAGCGCGTCGGCTTCGTCGGATCCATCGACGCCCTGGACGTTCTCGTAGAGGAATTCGCCGTAGCCGCCGATCGAAAGGCCGCTGGTGCGCTGGTAGACCTTCGAGGCTGCGGGTCCGAGTCCGTGCTCACTGCCCTGCACGGGCGGGAACAGCTCGCCGATCGAACTGCGCTCGACGTCGTCCGCGACCACGTCGATCCGACGGCGCAGCTCCTGGTTTTCGGCCTCGAGCGCCGCGAGACGCGCGGCCGTGTCCGCGGGAACGGCTTGGGCCGAGCCGGCGCGCAGGGCCGCGACCTCGCTCGCAATGGCTTCGATGCGCTGCCGCAGTTCGGCGTTCTCGCGCTGCAGCGCGCTCACTCCGTCGCCGGTCTGCTGGGCTGCGGATGTCGCGCCCAACGTGGTCCACGCGGCGCTCGCGAAGGCCGGTTCGCACAGCCCGAGCGCGAGCGCGGCGGCGAGGCCGGCGCCGCGTGTGAGGCTGCTCTGCGTGATCGAGCGGTTGCGCGGTGACATCTCGCTGCGCAATTCGATGACGGTCTGCGATCCGGTTCGGCTGCGCAGTGTCGCGGCGCTGCGCAGTCTCTCCGCGCTGCGCAGTGTCTCGGCGCTGCGCAGTGTCTCTGCGCTACGCACTGTCGTGGTGAAGCCGTGGATCGAGGCGCGGTCTTGGAATTCCATGGTGGAGGGGTGCGGGGAATCAGCGGTCGGTCGGGGGTCGAGGGTTGTGTGACGGGCCTGCGTCCGACGAGTCGATGTCCTCGACGAGCAGTTCGATGGTCTCGGCGACGCCGGCGCTCGCGCGCAGGCGCAAATGACCGGACGGGAGCACTTCGACGACGACGACGTCGATCGCGGCGTGCTCGGCGGCGAACTCCAGCGCTCGTTCGGGACCGAGCACGAAGAGCCCCGTCGAGAGGCAGTCGGCGTCGATGGCGAGGTCCGCGACGACGGTGACGCTGCCGAAGTTCGCGGCGGGCTCGCCGCTACGAGGATCGAGCAGGTGACCGATCGTGCGCCCGCCGACGACGCGCGCGTGCTCGCTGTTGCCCGACGTCGCCGCGGAGTTTCGCGCGGACCGCAGCGTGGCGATCCGCCGCGACCGATCGCGCGGATCGGCGATGTCGAAGGGCCGTCCGCGCGCGCCGCGACGGTCGGTCGCGGCGTCGGGGCCGCCCGATTCCCCGCGCGGCGCGTGCGCTCCGATCGGCGCGTACCAAGCGACCTGCCCTCCGAAATCGAGCGTCGCGGAGCAAGCCTTGGTGCCGCGAAGTGCGGAGAGCGCCGCGTCCAATCCGGCGCCCTTGCCGAAGCCCCCCTCCTCGAGGAGCAGGCTCGGATCGACGCGCAGGGCGCTCCGTCCATCGAGCTCCAGCGCAGCCGCGATGCCGCCGAGCACGATCGCCGCCTGCCGCTCCTCCGCGGTCGGGATGCGCCCGGCGCCGCGCAGATCCCACGCGCGCACGAGCGCTCCTACGGCCGGATCGAACGCACCCTGCGTGAGCCGCGACCACCTATGAACGGCGGCGAGCTCGTGCGCCAACTCGCTTGACAGCACGATGCGCTCTCCCGGCGCGGACCGGTTCAGCTCACTGAGCTCGCTGTCCTCGCGCCACGTCGACAGGCGCTGCTCGGTCGCCTCGATCGCACGCAAGACAGCCTCGCTGGCCGACAGCGCTTCCGCGCGCGAGGGCGCCTCGATCGTCAGCGCGAGGCCGGTCCCCATGGCGCCGGCCCAGCGGTCGACGACAGGGCACTCGTCGAGGGGCGCGACGGACACATCGCGCTCGAGCGCACCGGGATGCGGGCGCGCGACGCAGGCCGCAGAGGCCAGGAAGGCCGCGATGGCGGTCACGCGGGTCGGTGTCGGGCGGGCGAGGTGAGGGGCGAACATCGCAAGTGACTGAGACTCAGTCTCAATAACGCGGAGAGGATAGCCGACCTCGCCGAAAGCGTGCAAGCGATTTTGTGGCCGACGAACGTGCGGATTCCCGTCGTCGTACTCGGGCGGAGCGGGCGTGCCCGCAGACGGTCACGATCCTGGGATCGAGAGCCGTGTCAGCGCGCATCGAGTGCGACGACCTCGAGAGGCGCACGCCTCGCCTGCGATCCCTTGAACAGCCTTGGATCCGCGCGTCGGTGCGGGGCGTCGAGAGCAGGGTTCAGTTCCCCCGTGCGGATGCGTAGCCTCGCCCAGGAGCGATGAACCGATCCCCCACGCCCGCGCGCCGCGAAGTCGTCCTGGTCGCCGGCTTGCGCACCCCGATGGCGCGAGCCGGCGGCGCGTTCGCGCGCGAGGACGCGGGGCATCTCGGCGCCAGCGTCGTGCGCGAGCTCGTTGCGCGCACCGGCATCGACCCGGGCCGGGTCGCGGAGGTCGTCGCCGGCTGCGCCGGTCCGCCCGCGGACCAGTCCAACGTCGGACGTGTCATCGCGCTGCGTGCCGGGATACCCGAGCACGTCCCGGCCTGCACCGTGGCGCGGAACTGCGCCGCCGGCATGGAGGCGATCACGTACGCGGCGACGCGCATCGAGGCCGGACGCGGCGACGTGTACCTGTGCGTGGGCGTCGAGGTCATGTCGCGCTTCCCGCTGCTCTACAACGAAGCGGCCACGCGGCAGTTCGAGAAGGTTTCGCGCGCGCGCGGGCTCGGCGCGCGCATCGCTGCGCTGGCCGGATTCCGGCCGAAGATGCTGCTCTCGCCGCGCATCGGGATCATGGAAGGTCTCACGGACCCGATCAGTGGACTGATCATGGGTAAGACGGCCGAGATCCTGGCGCGCGAGTTCGCGATCTCGCGCGAGGACGCCGACCGCTACGCGCTGCAAAGCCACCAGCGCGCGAAGGCCGCGCGCGACGCCGGGCGTTTCGTGCGCGAGATCGTGCCGCATCTGCCCCTCGGCGCTCGCGACGGCGCGCGCGCGCTCGAACATGACGACTCGATCCGCGACGAGCAGACTCTGGCCGGACTCGCGAAGCTCGGTCCCTACTTCGAGAAGCCCGACGGTCGCGTCACGGTCGGCAACTCGTGCGGGATCACGGACGCGGCCTGCGCGCTGCTCGTGACGAGCGCGGAGACGGCGCGCGAACTCGGGTTGACGCCTTTGGCGCGGATCAAGAGCTGGGCCTACGCGGGTCTCGATCCGGCGCGCATGGGGCTCGGGCCCGTGTATGCGACGGCCAAGGTGCTCGACGAGAGCGGCGTGCGGATGTCCGACATCGCGTCGGTCGAGTTGAACGAGGCGTTCGCGGCGCAAGTTCTCGCCTGCGCGAAGGCGTTCGACAGTGACTCCTTCGCGAAAGAGAAGCTCGGCCGCGGCGCGAAGCTCGGCGCGCTCGATCCCGCGCGGTTGAACCCGAACGGCGGCGCGATCGCGTTCGGCCACCCGGTCGGCTGTACGGGCGCGCGCATCGTGCTGAGCGCGGCGCACGAACTCCACGTGCGCGACGCGGAGCTCGCGCTCGCGACGCTGTGCATCGGCGGCGGACAGGGCGGAGCCATGCTGCTCGAAAGGATCTCGGCGTGATCGATCTCACCGGGATCCCGATGCCGCCCGACGCACCGCCGCCGCGCGCGTGCGTGCGCCTCGAGCGGCCCGAGCCGGGGCTCGCTCGCATCGTGCTCGACGCGCCGCACCGCACGTTGACCGTGTTCGACGTGCCGACGATGCGCGATTTCGACCTCACGCTCGAGGAGATCGAGCGCGACCCGGCGATCCGCGGCCTCGTGATCACGGGCAAGGACGCTCGTTCGTTCGCTGGCGGCGCAGACATCGACGCGATCGCGTCGGCGACCGACGTCACGTTCGTCCGGCGCTTCATCGAGATCGGACAGCGGATGTGGGACCGCGTGGCGGCGCTATCGCGCGATCGCGGCGGCTTCACGAGCGTGTGCGCGGCTGGCGGACCGATCCCCGGCGGAGCGTGCGAGCTCGCGCTGGCCTGCGACCTCATCGTGCTGTCGAGCGCGAAGGAGACGCGCATCGGACTGCCCGAGACGCAGCTCGGCATCCTGCCCGCGTGGGGCGGCGCGACGCGTCTGCCGCGCCGCATCGGGGTTCCGGCTGCGCTCGACGCGATCCTCACTGGACGACTCTTCACGGCGAAGGACGCGTATCGGCGCAACATCGTGGATCGCGTCGTCGCGCCGGAGGACTTGGTGCGCCTCGCCGACGACATCGCGATGGGGCGCATCGCGTGTCCGCGACGTGGTCGCGGAACGTTCGCGTCGATCCTGGTCGACCACAATCCGCTCGCCACCGCGGTCATCGCGCACCAAGCGCGCAAGCAAGTTCTAGCGCGAACGCACGGTCGCTATCCCGCGCCGATCGCAGCGATCGAGATCGCGGCGCGAGCGCCGCTCACGAGCTTCGAGTCGAGCTTCCGCGCCGAGGCTTCCGCCGCCAGCGAATTGGCTGTCGGTCCCGTCGCGAAGAATCTCATCCAGATCTTCCGTTTGACCGAAGACGCGAAGAAGCTGCGCAAGTCGAGCGACGGATCCGTGGTTCGCACCATCGATCGGGCCGGCGTGATCGGCGCCGGCGTGATGGGGCGCGGGATCGCGATCCTCTGCGCGTCGCGCGGCATCGAGACGCGACTCTCGGACAAGGCGCCGGCCGCGCTCGACGCCGCGTTGATCGAGCATCGCGCGAGCGTCCTCGAAAAGAAGAAGAAGCGCCGATTGGAAGCCAACGAAGCCGATGCCGCCATCGATCATCTCGATGCGACGCGTACGCTCGATGGCTTCGGTCGCGCGCAGATCGTGATCGAAGCCGTGGCCGAGCGACTCGACGTCAAACGCGCCGTTCTGGGTGAAATCGCGCGTCAAGCGGGCTCTGAAGCGATCCTTGCGACGAACACGTCGTCGTTGTCCGTGGCAGCGATCGCAGCCGAACTCCCCCATCCGGAACGCGTCGTCGGGTTCCACTTCTTCAATCCCGTCGACAAGATGCCGCTGGTCGAGATCGTGCGCGGACCGGCGACCAGCGCGCGGACCGTGGCCGAGGTCGCGGCGCTCGCGCTGAGACTCGGGAAGACTCCCGTCGTGGTCGCCGACTGCGCCGGATTCCTCGTGAATCGGCTGCTCGGGCCGTATCTCGACGAAGCGTTGCGTCTCGTCGCGGCCGGCATCGCACCGGCGCGAGTCGATGCCGCGTTGCTCGAGTTCGGCATGCCCATGGGGCCGTTGCGACTGCTCGATGAAGTCGGTTTCGACGTCGCGCAGCACGCGGCAGCATCGCTGCATGCGGCGTATGGGGCGCGAATGGCGCCGTGCGACGTGCTCGACGCCGTATCGAAGGACGGCCGGCTCGGGAAGAAGTCGGGCCGCGGCTTCTACCTGCACGGCGGGAAAAAGGCGGAACTCGATCCTGCGCTCGGGAACCTCGTTCCACAGGCAGCCGCGCGCGCGCGAGCACTCACGGACGCCGAGATCGCCGAGCGAACCGTGCTCGCGATGTTGGCCGAGGCCGCGCGTGCTCTCGACGAACGCATCGTCGCCGGTCCGCGCGAGCTCGACCTCGCGACGGTGTTCGGCATGGGATTTCCGCCGTTCCGCGGTGGATTGACGCGCTGGGCGGACGCCGAGGGCCTCGCGAGCCTCGTCGCGAAGCTCGATCGCATCGTGACGGAGCCCGACGTCGCCACGCGCGTCGGCGGACCGGAGCGTTTCTCGACCGGCGCGCAACTGCGCGAGCTGGCGCGCACGAACGGACGTTTCCACGCATGATTCGTGGTGATTACAGCGAGGCCGGAAGCCTAATGTCCCGTCATGCATGTCTCTTGGACATGCGGGACGGGACACTAGCCGTCTTCGATCGCCTACCGTGTCGATCGATCCGCGTGACTTCGACATCTACGTGAGTCAGGCCCCCGCGCCTCCCTTGTCCGAAAAGGTCCAGAGCGACGTCGTGTGGAACGTCGGGAGTCTCGCGATCCTCGGCGTCGCAGGCCTCGCGCTCAACGTGCTCATCGGCGAGCACTGGGACGAGTCCACGCTCGGCGTCTTCAACCAGGGTCTCGCGGCCTACACGTTCTTCTCGATGGCCGCGGTCGGCGGCATCGATCGATCGGCATTGCGATCCGTCGCCGAAGCCGGAGCTGATCGAGCACGCGCTGCGGCGGCCGCGTGGGCGACGTTGGTGCCGACCGTCTTGCTCGCTGCCGTCGTCACCGCGCTCTACTGGTTCGCGCGTTGGCCGATCGCGCGCTTGCTCGAGAGCGACGGCGTCGCGCTCGCCATCGAAGCGAGCGCGCCCGGACTCTTCTTCTTCGCTCTGAACAAAGTCCTGCTCGCGATCGTGAACGGCGAACGCCGGATGAAAACGTTCGCCGTCTATCAGTCGCTGCGTTACGTCGGGATCCTCGCCGCGCTGTTCGTCGCCATGTCCGAAGGCTGGAGCGGAGATCGCCTGCTCGTCGTCTTCACCATCAGCGAAGGCGTCCTCTTCATGGTGGCGGGCATCGACGTCGCGCGACTCCTGCGCTTCGCGCCGAGCGGCTGGTCCGGCGAAGTGCGTCATCACGTCGTCTTCGGAGCACGCAGCGCCGTCAGCGGAGTCCTGCTCGAACTCAACGCGAAGGTGGACGTGTGGATGATCGGTGCGACCATGTCGGACGCGGCCGTCGGCGTCTACACGTACGCATCCATGCTCGCGGAGGGGCTCTATCAGCTCGTCGTCGTGCTGCAAAACGTGTGGAATCCGATCCTCGCGCGGCACTTGGCCGCGGGTGAGCGCGATGCCGCCCGCGACGTCGTGCTGCGCGCGCGAACGAAGTGCTGGCTCGGGATCGGCGCTGTCGCGCTCGTCGCGGTCCTCTTGTTCCCCGTCGCGTTGTCGCTCATCGGCGCGCGACCCGAGTTCCAAGCGGCGCACGTGCCGTTCGCCATCCTCGCCGGCGGCATCGCGCTCGCAGCGGGGTACTTGCCGTTCGGTCAGCTCCTCTTGATGGGCGGTCGACCGGCCACGCACACGTTGCTCATGACGCTCACGGTGCTGGCCAACGTAGTGGCCAACTGGATCCTCATCCCGCGCATCGGTCTCGCGGGCGCTGCTCTGGCCACGGCGGTCTCGATGGTGATTTCGGTCGTTTTGCTGCGGCTTTTCGCGCGATCGCAACTTGGCGTTCGCATCTGACCCACGCGGTCAACGCAAGCGGTAGATCTCGACCGAGGGTCCCACGCAACGTGCGCCGAGGATCCGCAGCGCCCACGGCGTCGTGTAGGGCAACTCGTCGTCTTGGTGAACGAGCGGCACGTCCTCGCCGACGTCGGGATCGTCGGGATTGAAGCGCGCGACGAGCTCGTACTGTCCGGCCAGACCTTCGCGTACGGCGCGCAACGCCGGGCGAGAACCCTCGGGCCACGCCGTCACGACCGCGAAGCGACCGGTGAGTGCGCGCGCGAACCCGTACGCCTCGGAATGCGCGCGCTCGCGTTCCTCCGCCGTGATGAGGTTCATCCAGGCTATGTCGTACTGCGGAGCGTCGATCGGCGGAGTGCGCGCATCGCAGAGGTGTCGGTACCAAGGCGCGTTCTGCTCGTCTTTCTGTCGCGCGTCGCGCTCGATCGAGGCCGGCGTCCGCACGAGAGGCAAGTCGAGCCCGGGCATGACGTCGATGCGATCCTTCACGGGGTTCGCGTTCACTGCGAGCCACGCAGCCGCCTCCTCGATCGTGTCCTGTGCTGCGCGGACGGTGCCCAATCGGTAGCTCCACGCGAACTGCGCCGAAGCGAGAGCGACAGCGAAGACCCCGACAATCCAAGCGAATCGGCGTCCGAAGAGCCGCGCTGTCGCGAACAAGCCGAAGGTCGCCAGGATCGCGAGGAACGGCACGAGGGGCAGCACGAAACGCTGGTACGTGCGTTGGTAGAGCCCGATCACGACGAGATAGGGCAGCACGTAGGCCAGCACGATCGCGAGATCCGCGGATCGCTCGGGTCCCAGGCGCTTCCGTCCCACGACGATCGCGATTCCACCCACGCAAATGCCGAACAACGCGCTCGCGCTGAGCAAAGGGTCGTACTCCTCCAACGACTTCCACACGACCTCGAACCCACGACCGTTGAAGAGCTTGAGGAACACCTGATGCCGCGATAGCGCCAGCGTGCCCTCGCCATCGACACCCACGCCGTCCTTCGCGTGACCTTCGAACAGGAACGGGTAGAGACGCGCGACGAACGCGGCGAGGACGAGCACGATCGCGAGTGCGCCGACCAGCATCCGCGGGCCGTCCTTCTTCCAGCGCAGGATCAGCGCGATCCCGATCGGTCCGAGCGCCGCGATGCCGTTCTGCAGCGATCCGACGGCGAGGCCCGCCGCGAGCGCGACGGCGGCGTACGCGCGCCAACCGCCGTTCCGTCTGAGCTCGATCGCGGCGCATGTCGCGAGTAGGACGAACGGCACGGCCGCAGCGTGCGGGCGCGCCTGTTGCGCGAACCAGACGACGAACGGACTCGCGGCCGCGAGCGCCGCCGCGAGGAGCGGCCATGGATCCCTCAAGAACACGCGCGCGAGCCACCAAGTGAGCGGTATCGCTAGCAAGGACAGCAGTGCGACGGCGATCCGACCGCGAAGGCGGAACGAACCTGCGGCGCTCAAGTGATCCGGCAACGTCCGCGGGTCGCTCGGCGCGACCCACGACTCCGGGACGACCGACGCGACGCGCGCGACGAGGTGTGGGTAGTACGCGTGCAGAGGATGCGTCGCGACCTCGGGCCCCCGGCCGTCGAGCACGCGGATCTGGTAGTCGATGACGACGCCATCGGGCTCCATGAGGTGCGGCGCGAGGAACCCGATGCCGTGCAGTCGAATCAGGAGCCCGAGGACGACGATCACCGCGAGCAGCGCCCAGGATCGAGGGCCGGCCCGCGTCGGTTCCGGTCGGAGGATCGTTGTTTCGGGCGGGCTCACTGCGCGGGTCTGGGGGCGCGGCAGAGCCTACTCGACGCCCCGTGGGGGTCCGAAGGTCGGTGAGACCCGAGTCCGCGCGGAGTGCGCTGGATTCACGCTCCTGTGCACGCCCTCCGCCCGCCGAATAGACTGACTCTCCGAATTCGCCCACCGCGGCAATCCACCATGATCCAGACACGCTCGCGACCGGCCGTGTCCGTGATCTTCTTCGAGCTCAACGAAGCGGAGCGGCACTTCCTCGACAAGTTCGTCGCCGCGGGACGGCTGCCGAACTTCGCGCGTGCTCTCCGGAGCGGCGCGATCGTCCGCACGCGCGTTCCGGGTTGGGATGCGAGCGAGGACAAAGCTTGGCGGAAGATCAGCCCGTGGATCATCTGGCCGTCGATCTACACCGGGCTCGCGCCGGAAGAACACGGGCTCGTCGGCTTCGGGCAAGATCCAACGCCGATCCGCGGCAAGTGCGTGTGGGACGTCCTCGACGCACACGGGATCCCGGTCGGCGTGCTCGGCAGCTTGATGAGCTATCCGCCACGAACGAACGGAGCGGCGAGCTTCTACGTCCCGGAATCCCTGGCCGACACGGCCGAGTGTTTCCCGGAAGAGGCACGAGCACTGCAGGACTTTTGCGTGTTCGCCGCGCGCAACTACAGCGAGAGCTTCGGCAAGTCGGCTGCGACCGCGATCAAGCTGTTGCTGCGGACTCCGAAGAGCGGCGTGAGCGCGAGAACGGTGCTGCGCACACTGCGACAAGTGCCGGTCGAGGTTCTACGCGGCGCAGCCTTCGCGCCGGAGCGCGCGATGCTGCACAGCTACATGACGCGCGATGCATTCCTCGCGCTGTATGCGCGGACGCGGCCCGCCTACGCCAGCGTGCACATGAACCACATCGCGTACATGCAGCACCGCTACTGGCGCGCTGCTGAACCCGAGCGGTTCGAGAACGAACTCTCCCCCACGGACCGTCGCTTCTTCAAGAGCGTGGATGCGCGCAAGGGCTACGAGGGGAAGCTCGCGCATTGGATCGAGACGAGCTTCGTGTACGCGGACAAGTTCCTGGGCGAGCTGCTCGAGATCGCGGACGAACGCACGGTCGTACTCGTCGGTACCGCTCTGGGTCAGCGGCCTTTCGATCCCGTCTCCGACATCCACAACCCCGTCGTGCGCCTCGTCCTGGAGCGCACCCTGTTCGATGCGATCGGGATGCGCGATTACACGGTCCTGCACCAGATGAACCCGGATCTGACGATCAACCTCGCGGACGAATCGGCGGCGCGAGATGCCGAGTCGAAGCTCGTCGGCCTCTACGTCGAAGGACACGGCGGGCTCTTCACGGTGCAACGCCGCGGCAAGCAGGTCTTCTGCGAACTCGACATGCCGCGACGAGCGAAGGACGGAGAAGCGTTCACGATTCGCCACCGTGCGCTCGCTGGTTTCAGCGCCGAGTTCGCGCGGCACATCCACGAGCACGGCACGGCCGACCAATCGACGGCGCACCACAAGGACTCGGGCTGGTTGCTCGCCTGCCGTCGAGGGGGACGCGTGCGCGCGACTCACGACGTCGTGTCCGTGACCGACGTGGCACCGGCAATTCTCGCCCTTTTCGGACTACCGCCCTCGCCGTGGATGGATACGAACGCGAAGCCCTTCCTGGCACTCGACGGATGACCAAGAACTGCGTACAGGCCGAGCCGGAACTGATTTCCGGGTCCGCTCAACTCCGCCGGGCTCGGGTGACGAAAAGAGTTCCCAACTCGTGTCCACTGTCGTCCCCATGACCCAACCGGTCCCCTCGCGCACGGACACGAGTTCGTCGCGCCGCGAAGCGTTCGACACGCGCGATGCGGTCGTCGGCGTCGTGATTCCGGCGTACCGCGTCGCACCGCAAATCGAGCGCGTCATCCGGGGTATCCCGTCGTGGGTGACGTCGATCATCGTCATCGAGGACAAGAGCCCCGATGACACCGCCGAGCGCGTCGTGCGTCTGGCGGATCCGCGTGTGACGCTGATCCGTCACGCGGAGAACCGCGGAGTCGGCGGCGCGATGAAGTCGGGTTTTGCCGAGGCGATTCGCCAACAGCTCGACGTCGTCGTGAAGATGGATGGCGACGATCAGATGGATCCGTCGCATCTCCCCGTACTCGTCACGCCGCTCCTCGACGGCGCGGCCGATGTCACCAAGGCGAACCGCTATTCGAGCTTGGGATCGCTGCGCGGGATGCCGCTCGTGCGCGTCGTCGGCAATGCAGGTCTGGCGTTCCTCGTCAAGATGGCGTCGGGCTACTGGAACATCTTCGATCCCGCGAACGGGTACGTCGCGATTCGCGGCGAGGCGTTGGCGCGGATCGACGTCGCGTCGCTCCCGAATCGCTACTTCTTCGAGAGCGGGTTCCTCATCGAGCTGGGCATCCAGCGCGCGGTCGTACAGGACGTCGCGATCCCCGCGCGTTACGCCGACGAGCACAGTTCGCTCTCCCCGTGGCGAGTCCTGTTCGAGTTCCCGCCGCGGCTCGTCTTCGGTCTCGCGCGCCGGATCTTCTGGCGCTACTACGTGCACGATTTCACGGCACTTTCCGTGTACTTGCTGCTCGGAGTCCCGCTGCTCGCGTGGGGACTCGGATTCGGGATCACACAGTGGCTCCAGTTGCACCTCGCGAATCAATTCGCATCGGCCGGCGTCGTCATGATGGCGGCGATGCCGATCATCCTCGGAGCACAACTCTTGCTCCAGGCGGTAGCTCACGACGTCCAGCACGTTCCACGCACGCCGATCACCCCGCCGTTCGCACGCCTGCGAACGCGCTGACCTCGTACAAGAAGATCGACGACGACCATGTGTGGCATCTTTGGAGCCGTTTTCTCGCGCGAAGGCGCCTTCGACCAGGGCTTCGTCCGCGGAGTCCTCGAGAAGCTCTACGCTTTCTCGAAAACGCGCGGCAGCGAAGCCGCGGGCCTCACCGTCGTCAACGGCGAGTCGATCGACGTCTTCAAACAGGCGGGGTCGGTCGAACGGTTCCTCGAGAGCCCGACGTTCCACAACCTGATCGCGCGCGGCGCCGCGCTCTACGAGAAGAATCGCGCCGGAGCCTCACCGGTCGGCTTGGCGATGACCGGCCACACGCGACTCGTCACGAACGGATTCCAGTCGAACGAGGACAACAACCAGCCTGTGATCGCCGCCGGAACCGTCGGTATCCACAACGGGATCATCGTGAACGACGGCGAGCTCTGGAATCGATTCCGCTCGCTCACGCGGCGCAGCGAGGTCGACACCGAAGTCCTCGTCAACCTGATCCGCAAGTTCTTCGAGGACAAGGGCGACCTGGGGCAAGCCGTTCAGGAGGCCTACCGCGAGATCCAAGGAGCTGCGTCGATCGCGTTCGTGTTCGAGGAACTCGACGAGCTGCTCCTCGCGACGAACACGGGTTCTCTGCACATCCTGACCGACGAAAAGTGTCGTTTCCTAGCCTTCGCGTCGGAACGATTCATCCTCCAGAGCC